>Ga0247810_10000261_pt1 | contig 74371 bp, 44 predicted proteins | sample UWRJL119311C1_FD_179918 | JGI IMG/M metagenome (GOLD analysis project Ga0247810, IMG submission 179918) | Plant litter microbial communities from Arlington Agricultural Research Station in Wisconsin, United States - UWRJ-L119-311C-1 | ecosystem: Environmental > Terrestrial > Plant litter >...
GACCGCTTCGTTCCTCGCGGAAACGAACCTGAGCGAAATCTGTCCACCTGATAGGAAATAATCGGGACAGGTCTTCCTCGCAAAAACAAACTTGAGAAACTATTATTGACTTGTGGGTACACAGTAGATTTGAAATGCGGATGCCAAGAAAGTAGACTCAAGATCTTTAAAGATAGGATCCAGCCAAAATGAGGGGAACGGACTTTCGGACTTCCCGACTTTCTATCCATCCAAACTATTTCTCTTTTTATACTCTGAAGGGCTGGTTTCAAATTGCTTTCTAAAGCATACGCTGAAATATTTCGCATTATTAAATCCGGTTTGATAAGCAACTTCAGCAACTGTTAAATCTGAATGTTCCAACAGATAGGCGCTCCTTTTCAATCTAATATTTAAAATGAATTCTTTAATGGACATGCCTACAATATCATGGATTTTCTGGTACAGAATTGTTCTCCCAGTATTCATATCAGATACGAATGCATCAACAGAATAATCGGGATTTGCCATATTCAGCTCAATAAACTTCATTGCCCTGGTCAGCAGTTCTTCATCCATCGATGTAATCGTCACATTAGAAGGATCAACAACCAATCGTTTACTATACATTTCCCTGAGTTCTTGCTGGTTCTTTAAAATGGTATCGATCTGCTGCATCAAATATTCCACTTCAAAAGGTTTATCAATAAACACCGTAGCGCCAAATTCGAGTGCCTTGATTTTGTTCTGATTTTCGTCTCCTACACCAGATATCATCACGATCGGGATGTGGCTGGTTTTAAAGTTCTGCCTTAAGCGGCTACAAACTTCAAGTCCATTATAATTAGGCATCATCAAATCTGTGATAACCAGCTGTGGATATATTTTCTCTGCTTTGGTAATCCCTTCCATTCCATCACTGGCGGTATATACATTGTATTTTTCCGATAATCTTTTCTCCAAATAACCACGCATCGTCGCATCATCTTCTATTAGCAGGATACTATTTGCTTTTCTGGTATTCTTAACTTCATGATCTGGTTGTGCGGATTCTAAAATAATATCATCAATTTCAGAAACGGTATAATCATAAACATTCCACTGCATATCTCCGGCACTGGCCTCCTTTTTAAAAGGCAGCATGATCGTGAAAGAAATCTTATTGGTTTTATTGACCATCCAGATCTTGCCTTCAATTACATCTACCAGTTCTTTCACAATGGCTAATCCAAGTCCTGAGCTCTCTTCAAAAGTAGGACGATTGGACGACAAGCGATTAAAAGACGTAAACAGGGTAGCTATCTGTTGTTCAGAGAATCCTGTGCCTGTATTCAATACTTCTATTGAAATATATTCTCTTTCCTGATTATCCAAGCTGGTTGTTAATCTTTTCTTTTCCTCTTCGGTTGATTCGTAGATCCGTACCCCAACATAACCTTTATTGGTAGTATATTTCAATGCATTAGAGAACAGGTTTGTTAAAATCTTTTCGATGATATCATAATCGAACGCAACATACAAGTGATCTTCATGTGTGGTAATACTTGTTTCTATTTCTTTTTTGTTGGCATATAATTCGAACAGGCCAAACACATCGCGAACGAAACTGATAAAATCGGCTATTTGCGGGTTCAGTGTGATCTTTTGGCTTTCTATTTCCCTAAAACGGAGCAGTTGACTGATCGTTCGTTGGATCCGTGCCACATTTTTCTCTATCAGTTGCATATAGCCAACATTGTGGTCGCTTGGTGCCAAGGTTGCTCTGATCTGTTTAAGCGGTTCAAGTACAAGCGTAAGTGGTGTTTTCAGATCATGGGAGATATTGGTAAAAAAATCTGTTCTCGCTTGGTTCAGGTCACGCATATTTTGCTCTTTCAATGTCTCCAAGGCCAGCCTTTCCTTAAACACCTTTTTGTTGGTGTAGTAGCGCATGATGAAAAATAATAGTGCTATCGCAATCAAGCTATAAATTGCATAGGCCCACCACGAGAGAAAAAACGGAGGGTCAACATGGAGATAAAGTCGAGCTATTTCATCTCCCCATAGTCCATCGTTATTAGAGGCCTTGATCTCGAAAGTATAATCGCCACTGGGCAGATCAAAGAAATGGACAGATCGCTGATTTGAATTGATGGATAGCCATTTATCACTTAACCCAAGCATACGGTAAGCGAATTTATTCTTATCAGCAGATAAATAACTATTTGATGAGAACTTGATCTCTATATTAGATTCTTTACTTGAAAGCTTAATTCTTTCTTCCTTTTGGCCTGTTAGGCTAGAAATATCCTTCGACAGGGGCGAATCCTCAGTGTTGCTTGTTACCTGATTGTTATTGATCAAAAAACCGGTAAAGAACACACGTGGTTTTTGAGGATTTTTATTGAGGTATCCTGGATCAAAAAGAACAAAGCCATTTGTACCGCCAAAAAGCATTTCTCCTTTTTTTGTTTTGTATGCTGAGCGAATATAAAAGGATCCGCAGCTATTCTCTTTATAAAATCTGGCCTGTTCAAATTTCTGAAGCTTTTGATCGTAGTGGTAAATTCCCTCGCTGGTGCTGAACCAGATATTTTTTGAAACATCATCTTCCAAAATGCCGAATACCATTTTTGGTGAAAATCCATTACTGGCATTAAAGTTTAGGTAGGTCCCATCCTTTTTTAAGATGTTTATTCCCCTTCCAGAAGTACCTAGCCACAAATCTCCATTCGAAGCTTCCTGATAGCAAACCAAGTGATTAGCTGCATAAGGCGCATCTTTGATCACATAGTGCATCAACACCTTCAACGTAACTCGATCCACTACAAATAATCCCTGTTGGGTAATTAAACGAAGATTATTTTGCTGATCAATGTATAATGCTTCTATCCCTACTTCTATGGGTTTGTTGTCTGCTCCTAATATTCTGACGGTCTCTATTGTAGCCTCATTATTTCTTTTATAGAAATAGGGCTTATCGGGTTCTGTCATCCACCATGTGCCCTGATTGTCTCGAATAAAATCATATACGGTTAAGGGCTGATTACTGATTGGAGAGAGGAAATTCAGGTCTGTGAATGTCTTTTGAACAACATCATAGGATGAAATCCCACCATTGAATGTTGAGATCAGCAGGTGTCTTCTTTCTGGATCAAACCGCAAACGTTTGATCATGTTTGAATTTAGTGAGTTGGTATTTGACTTCAGGAAATGGCTAAAAGTATCATTTTTCCTATCCCAGTAGTTAAGTCCCGCACCTTCGGTTCCAATCCATATATTGTTCAGATCATCTTCCTGAAAACAGCTAACAACGGGATGGTTAAGACCGCCCAAAGTTGGATTAAAATAACGGACATATGCATCGTAAAGCGAGCAATAAGCAATCTTGCCACCATACGTACCAATCCAAGCTCCCTGGTCTGGATCCCCATAAATGGTCCAGATTGAATTATTTGGCAGTGAAAAAGTATCGTTTAAATTCATTTTCAATAGACTGGTACTTTCTTTCATGGGGTCGTAAAGAAAGAGACCACCCTGCGTGGCTACCCAGATGATCCCTGCCTGATCGATATAGAGTTTTTTAGCTATGGTAGTCTTACTTCCTGCAACTACTATTGGAACATGTTTTTTGATTGTTCCTGCTGCATCAGTTACATAGATTCCTCCACGTTGTGTAAGAAAATAGTAGGAACCATTATAGGCTAGTGCATCGTTTACCAGATTTGTTGATGCGCCAAAATCTGCAAATTGCACGAATTTACGTTTCTTGATGTCTATTTTGTAAAGCAGGTTTTCTTGAGAGGCATAAACATTACCGTTCAAACTGATGATGCTACTGAAATACTTTTGGGTAGGGAGCGATAAACGTTGCGAGCTTTTACTTTTTTGATCATATACCAATACGCTATCGCCTGAAAGCATGTAAAGATTACCATCATCATGTAGACTTACCGACCTTATCTTACCTGGTAGGATGAGGTCAAAAGAAAAACGATCGTAATTAAATTTTAACAGGCCATGGTTTGTTGCGAGAAATAATCTTCCTTTTTTATCGGTAATCAAGGTACCATAAGCCCATTTAATTTTAGGGTTACTGGCTGATACGATTTCATTTAATTGATAAAAACTATTCCCATCATACATAAAAACCGCATCTGGTCCGGTATACCAAATTCGGCCTAAACCATCTTTTGTAATGCTCTGGATACCTCCGTAGTAAGAAGTTTCTGGCATTACATGAAAGCGGTATCTAGAAATATCTATTGCTAAAGCGCTATTAAAGAGCAAAATGCAAAAGCAAAAAAATATAAAAATGAATTTACGTATTCTCATAAAATGAAGCAAAGCATGTAAAAACCTAGGGCTTTGAATTTACTATAATTATTCGTTTTCTATAATTTTATCTAAAACTGGTCTCATTTGATCAAAACCTGACCATAGCCTTTAAATGCAAATAACGTGAGTTCGTGAACTCACGTTATTATCGATCTAGTCTATTGACCACTGACTATTCCAATGTCATTAAGCTAAGCTTTTCTGGCCATAACTTCCTCGTTTCTGCGAGGCACGAAGCAGTCTCCTTGCCGGTTTTGACGCTTATAGCAGCAAGGAGATTGCTTCGCGAAAAGCTCGCAAAAACGTAACTCCCCTTAAATAATGACATTGCTGACTATTCCCAGAGGGATGCCTTTGGCACAGCTATTGACCATCCTTCTTATTGAACTTGCACATTAATGAGCTTTGCCCATCCTTCGCTAGTTGTATCATTGTTAACAGCCAATTTTATACCTGGCTGATTTTCTTTAGTGGTATCAATAATTGCCACTGCCCAAGTATATGTACCTGCAGGTACGCTTACCGAGGCTTTTAACTGATAAGATACTGGGGTATTCTTTAACCAGGTTGAGGGATCACTATTGTTATCTATAAAGAGTTTTTTAACATTGTTACTAGCGTCCAACAGTGCGAAAGCAACTTTATATTTAAAGTTCCATTGTGGAATATTATTAGGGAAATATCCCCAGCCCATATTCCTCCAACGGTGGGTAATGGTTGTTTCTGCTCCGCTATTTACTTTCTCTGGTAAATATACCTGATCTGGATACAGGCGATAACCACCTTCCGTAGTGAAACGCTGTACCAATGAGAATGCTTTCGAGAACCAACTTTCAGTATCTCCAACACGGAAATCCATCATGTTTACTGCGGCTTCTTTAGAAGAATCGAATTCTCCCAAGCGCACATCTTCTGGATGGCCTTCTCTGTATTTTCCACTAGGATCTATCCAATAACGGTGGGTTCCACTGGTAATCCAGCCACCTTCCATAATAATTGGTCGTTTAAAATTCCAGGTTTTAGCAAAGTTCTTTTCCCAGGTCTGATAGTAATCGGTCATTCCAAATGCATCCTGACGAAGGCTATAACCTTTGTTAATTGCCATTTCCAACAAACGGGTACTGTTGGTATTAACAGCTCCACCACTAGAGGGATCTGCAACCACACGATGATAGGTCATCATCAAAGGTACCTTAGTGAAATGTTTCGAATATAAGGAGGTGATCCATTCCATCACTTCTGTTTTCAATCTTTCTGTACTGGCAACCGTTGCCGTATTTGGATCTTCATAGATCACACCATGTCCCTCTCCCCATTTACCAAGCCCATAACCATCAATAAAGGCAGTACGCTTTGGATCATTAAAATCTTCTGCCAAGGCCTGAATAAATTTCGCGTAATACTGTTGAAAAACAGGATCCTGTGGATAAGGAGACTTCCGGTCAGGAAATTTACTATCTACCGTGTAATATTTGGCACCTGCATCAATCACAAATTGTGGAGTATTCAGACCCTGATCTTGGCCATCTACCACAAAGCGGAACGCAATGGGCAAACCTTTATCTGTTGCACCCTTAATCATCTTATAAATGGCGGTGCTGGGATCTCTCCAGGCATATACACCGTTGGCAGGGTTAAATCTAGCCCAACTGGTACGGATGTAACAAGCGGAGGCGTAATCTATCGCCTTTACCTTTTTTCCAAGATCTGGTACATAATATTCGGTATCCCAATAAGATGGATTACCAGTGCCTGAGCCATACATTACCCAACCATTTAAGGGGTTACGAAGCACTGTATTTCTATTGTAAAGTGGCTTTACCAAGGTACCCTCAGCACCTTTTACCTCGTCTTCTTTATTCTTTTTACAAGCCAAAAACACGACACATAACAATGCTATCATTGTTGGGTAAGCCATTGTTTTCATATTAAATTTTTTCATGTTTAGCATTTTAATTGTTCATTAGTTCATTAGTATCATTGGTTCATTCGTGTCATTAGTTCATTAGTATAGTACGTTGGCACCATTGGTTCATTAGTAATTGATGTTTAGTTATTAGACTGTGGGTACTAATGAACAATTGAACCAGTGAACGTCTGAACCAGTGAACTAATGAACCATTGAACTACATTATCTTTTCTCTGCAAGGATGGTCATGTTTCTTAAATCGAGTATTAAGGCATTAGTTCCTGCCGGAATGGTATAATACGAGTTACGCTGTGCAGATGTAGAACCTCCTGATAATGGAGCTACCGTTCCCTGTGTAAGCGTCATTTCTTGTGCCGTATTTGTTGCGGTTAGCGGACAGCTGAATGCATAGGCCAAGTTTTTGTTATTGTCGTTAGCACCAGAAACGATGAACTTGGTTTTACCAACTCTGCCTCCAGTATAGACCAAGATCTGCGGATCAGCCAAACTTACAGTACAATCCATCTTAATTGGTGCTCCAAAGTTGTTGATCGCTCCATGGAAATATAAATCTGTTATGGTAGTCGTTTGTGCAACACTGCCATCACCGTTCCAGTTTACCACTTTTGGTGTCAATGCCTGAGCTGGAGAATAAATGGTAGCAGTAGCTTTCTGCATATTCACCACTACACGGTATTTGCCAGCTGTTTCTATTTTCCAACCGAATGCGGTTTCCCTTGTTTTAATGCTTACTGCCTCCCCGTCCTTTAACGCAGTACTTGCATCAGCCGATGCGATGTAATTGGTTGCTTTATCGTATTCAACTGGAATTTGCAAGTCGCCAGGTACAAGGTCTATCAGATAAGCGTATTGGCTTAAGTTTTCCAGTGTTTTTGTCATTTCTATCTTCGTTCCATTTACTCCAGGAACGGCAGAACCACTTAGGAATACTTTGTCTGCATCAAAAACAACGGTTTTAATCGGCGTTACCGCAATTCTAACTGTGCGTACTTCTGGCGCCTCAAATGTTGCACCACCTTCCCACTGGGCAACCACACGGAACTCAACGGTAAATGATCTATTAGCAGGAATACCCCATTTTTGGGCAGCCCAATTCTGGATCTGCTCAGAGCTAAAACTTCTGCTGAACACGCCATCATCTTCATAATTCATGATTGCCGTACCTGAACCGAAGTTATTTCCAACCAGATCGAGTTTGGTAATGTAGGATACCAAATGATCATCGGATTGCGGTCTTGCCTTTTTCCAATCGAAAGTAATGATGTTTTTGGCCAGGTTATTTTCATCTAGCGCTATGGTGGTTGCCGATGGAGTGAGCACCAGTTCCTCTTGCACTTTTTCGATATCACTCAAGCCTTTTTTGCAGGCCGAAAAGCAACAAACAAAGCCTATCAATAGCAAGGATGTATATATATAATTTTTTCTTTTCATAATGTTGTTTCTAAGAGATTGTCAACTAAGATCTATTTAGCATATCCAGGATTTTGAGGAAATGGTGCATCACGATTGGCATCAATAATTGCTTGTGGAATTGGCCATAAGATATTATTGGTAGTGATTTTGTCTTTGATTGCCGCATTATAAAGTTTAGCACGATCAACCAATTTGTTGGTACGTACCAAGGTAAAACGACGGGCTTCTTCACCTACCAGCTCTCTAATGCGTTCATCTAACAAGAAATCCATAGTCATTTGGGCAGCGGTAATAACCGGAGCATTTGCTCTTTTACGCACTTCATTTACGGCATCAGCTGCTTTTTGAGGATTGTTCATTCCAAGATAGGCTTCGGCTAATAAGAGATAGGTTTCGGCCAATCGGAATTTCATACGGTCTTTGTAACTTCCTGTTAAGCTTAAGTTTTCTGCACGACCATAGAAGAACTTGGTAATAGCAGGTGTTAACGTTTTGGTTTGGAACCATGTTTGCTCGGTAATGCTCGCTTTTTTGCCCACCAATGCAGTTTCATTTGGATTATTGTAATACCAGTTGCGTTTAATGTTGAAGTTTGAATTACGGATATCGGTAGCATCAAAAATCCCGGCCACATTACCAGTGGCAGTTGTTCCTGTTGTACCTACCCACCATTTCATTGGGGTTAACTGTGATAAACCACGACCACCCAGTGAGTCAGCCAAAACAAAGCCTGTAATGGAAGAGTAGTTGGGGATCCATGCTCTACGTGACCAATCGTCTGAATTGGTACCACCACCAACGGTGTTGAATTCAAACTGGAGTACAAAAATACTTTCCTTGTTGCCATTTTTTAATCTGTTCTGGTTGTTCTCTAAGAACATATCGCTGAATACATCACCAGCTTTGTCTTTATTTACACCGAAACGTGTTTTCATCAAGCTGTAATATCCACTGTTGATCACCGATAATGCTGCTTGTTCTGCCAAATCTGGTTTACCTTGGAGTAAATAAATTTCGCTTAACAAGTGGTTCGCTGCCCATTTGGTTAATTTACCATCTTTTACCTGATCAGGGTTTGCAGGAAGGTATTGTGCTGCAAATTTCAAATCATCAACCATGTGCTGGATCACTTCTGCTTTTGGGGTACGTGTAAAATTGAGTTTGAAATCGTATAAAATCGTTTCTACGTAAGGTACATCACCATACAGATAAACCAAGGTACGGTAAGCATAAGCACGGAAGAAACGAGCTTCTGCCTGGAAACGTTCCTTGTCTGCAGGAGAGTCCCAATTTGTATTTTTCTCGGAATAGACCAACATTAAATTGGCTGATGAAATTACACTATAGGCCCAGTTCCAAAATGTACCTACAAAACGTTCTGCAGGTGTAACGGTTAAGTTTGCAAACGGAAGTAGGGAAGCATCGCTATTGATTACATCTGCAATATCTGTAGCCGCTTGTAGGGCTTCATAAGGACAAGCACCGTTATGGATGTATGCTCCACCTTCACCAAAGGTATTATATTCTGATCGGGTAAGTGCGTAAAGACCCGCGCTACCTACCTCAAATCCATAGGTACTGGTATAGGTATTGGTTGGTGCCAATTCGGTTTTCAGATCTTCTTCAAGAAACTTTTTACAGCTACCCAATGAGACCAATAAGATGAGCGCCACGCCTGTTTTTATTATATTTTTCATTTTCGTGTCGTGTTTTTAGAAGTTTACGTTTAAACCGAACATGTAAGAACGTGCGGTTGGATAAGATGCCATCCAGGTATTATCATAGTTCAGTACCTGTCTGATGTTAGAGAATGTATGCAGGTTGTTTACGCTTACGTTCACATCAATACCACTTACGCCTACTTTTTTAGAGATATCTTGTGGTATTCTATATCCAAAAGTGATGTTCTTCACCTGTACATAAGATACTTTTTTGTAGTAGCCATGTCCGAAGGTGTTGTTATAACCTGGGGATACGATTGTCGCATTTTGATTTTCTGGTGTCCAATAGTTGGCATCATGTACATAATTGGTAATACCGAATGTCCATGCACCAATATTAGCCATATGATCATCACGCCAAACATTAAATACGCCCGTTAATAATGCTGACATATAGAAGTTTTTATAGCTAAATCTATTGGCCAAAGAGGCAGTGAAGCTTGGCATTTTGTTACCGATAATTTTTCTATCGTTAGCATTGATAAAGCCGTTGCCATCTACATCTTCTAATTTAGCCGAACCTGGAGCTGCACCGGTTTGTCTTTCACGTTGTACGCCGTTGCCATCTGTATAGAAAAATTGATCTCCCTGTTTCCAAATTCCGATCATATTATAGTCGTAAAATACACGTAGAGGTTTTCCGATAAACCAGTTATTGGTGATATCATCTATTCCATCACCTCTTAGTTCAATAATCTTATCGCGGTTTAGTGAGAAAACAACCGTAGAGTTCCATTTGAAATCTTTGGTGCTCAAATTCAGTGAGTTCAAGGTCAATTCCACTCCTTTATTTTCTGTTGCTCCAACATTATCCCAGATCCTGCTGTAACCATTCATGATCGGTACTGTACGGATCATTAACAGATCTTTGGTTCTTGATCTGTAGAAATCGACTGTACCGCTTAAACGGTTTTTAAATAACTGGAAATCAAGACCGATGTTAGTGGTATAGGTGGTTTCCCATTTTAGGTTTGGATTACCTACACCGTCTCCTGCCAGGTAAACAGAATTCACTGCAGTACCTCCATCTCCCCAAATATATTTGATGCTTGAGTATAAACGATCTAGCGTTCTATATGGTTGGATAGCCTGGTTACCATTTGCGCCATAAGAAACTCTTAACTTCAATTGATCTATCCACGTTGCGTTGTTCTTAACAAATCCCTCTTCTGAGATATTCCAGGCTACTGCTGCAGATGGGAAAAAAGCATATTTGTTATTGATCCCGAATACGGAAGCACCATCTGTACGACCTGTTACGGTAAACATATATTTACCTTTGAATGAATAGTTTAAACGCCCCATGTAAGAGAGCAAAGCTGTTTCAGAAAGATTTGAACCGTTTACGATGTTACGAGCGGCGGTATTCATCATATAATAGCTTGATTGATCGGTTACAAAACCTTCTGCACTTTGCGAAGAACTTACACTTTTGGTTTCCTGCATACTAAAAAGACCGGTAGCATCAATACGGTGATTGCCAAATGTGCGTTCGTATTTCAATAAGTTTTCCCATGTGTAGTCGTTGTAGTGCGAATTGCCAATACTTGCCTTTCCACCTACTAAACCAGCTTGTTCTCTACCGTCGAAAGTATCACGGCCATAATATGTTCCTGTAAAACCGCTTCTGTAGTTGTATCCGAAGTTAGATCTCACCGATAAACCTTTAACTGGAAGTAGGATGTTTGCATAAGTTGACAGGAAGAAGTTACGGTTCAGTCGATCTTGAATAGCATTGGTATTACGCATCGGGTTTACGATCAGCGAATATTCCATTGGCTCTGCAACATAGTAACCTGCTGCATCTTTATAAGATCCGTAAGGGCTTTGTTTGATAGCGTGTTCTATATTAGGTTGAATTCCGCCATCGTTTCTTTGAGAAAATTGAGAACCAAAACCCATGGTTAACCAGTTGTTGAAGGTTTGATCAATATTTGCGGTTAAGTTTAAACGTTTTAAGCGTGAGTTAAATACGACGCCTTCCTGATCAAGTGCAGCTGCAGATGCTAAGTATTTTGTACTTTCTGTTCCTCCAGAAATACTCACCTGATGATCCATGGTAATCCCTCTTTTGAAGATATAATCTTGCCAGTTATTGGTAATTCCTTTAGCATAGTTTCCACGTTCGGTTACACTGAGGATATTTCCGGCAATAGGATCTAATTGATCTCCGGTGTAGCCAGACTTTAAACGACCGATATCCTGTTTGAAACGGATAAACTCGTTAGGTCCCATTACGTCGATGCGCTGCATAGGATCTGCAAAACCGATCTGGCCACGATAGCTAACGTTAGCCTTGCCCAACATCCCTCTTTTGGTTTGGATAAGGATTACCCCATTAGAACCACGCGCACCATAGATGGCAACAGCAGATGCATCTTTCAAGATGGTAAGGTTTTCAACGTTGTTGGGATCGATATCTACCAATGACCCGCTGTAAGGAATTCCGTCCAAAATAATTAAGGGGTTGTTTGGTGCAGATAGAGAGTTTTCACCGCGAATAAGCAAGGATTGATCCTGACCAGGTGCAGCATTACCAGTGGTGATACTGAAACCTGCAACCTGTCCAACCAAACGATCCATTAAGTTGGGGGTAGAAACCATGTTCAATTGTTCTTTACCAATTACGGCTAAACCACCGGTTACATCTTTTTTCTTGGCGGTACCGTATCCGACAACAACCACTTGGTCGAGGAGTTTATCGCCGCTTAGTTTTACGTTGATGGTACCTGAAGGGTCTACTTTAATTTCCTGTTTATCGAAGCCGATATAGGAGAAAACCAAGGTGGCTGTTGCTTGTGCCTGCAAGGAATAGTTCCCGTCTGCATCGGTTGATGTTCCAGCATTGGTACCTTTAATGAGTACAGAAACCCCTACCAATGCTTCTCCCTTAGCATCGGTGACCTTTCCTTTAACTTTAATCTGATCTTGTTGTTGTGAGTAGCTGGGGGTTGCTGCCAGCAATAACATCGCAACAACTATTAAACAGCTTTTGAGCTTGATGTGTATTTTTTTTATCATTTAGATTTATATATGGTTAGTATTAAAAATATTTACATGTTGTATCTCCATTTTCGGATTGGAAAAATGAAGAGGATGGTTTACTGCTGATTTTCTCTATAGGCTTTAATTTTTGAGAGTTAAACTTATTTCTGCTGTCATGAGCTTTAATCTGTTATCCGTCGAATAAATGAAAAGGCATTTGTTCTTTCCAATTATGCGCAATGGCATCATGTATAGGGTTTGAAAAGGGAAATGAAATTCGATTGTTACGCGTTGTTTAGGGTTTTAGGCAAGACTACAAATGCCAGTCGCTTTCGTGAGCTAAAACTGTTAGTGTAACTATCGATCTGGCGATTTAATGTTTGGGCAGTTGCGATCATAATTTCATGTTGTTTGATTAAATCATTTGCAACTGTTGATTTTAGGATCTCCAGCTTTCTGGAAATAGCTAAAATGATCATGTGGTTAAATATCATATCAGTTCGGTTATATTTGGTAATGTCAAAACTAAATACAAACCCTGCTTTGAAGGGTTCGTTTTTGTACAGAAATGGTTTGTTTTTGTACATAATAGTCCCAAAGTCCGGAAAGTCCGAAAGTCCGTTCCCCTCATAGGATTTTAGGAGTCCGAGAGTCCGAAAGTCCGTTCCACCTCATAATGCATTTCCCTCATAGTGCATCCTCCCGAGGAATAGCCTGTTCCGCACGTGCGGAAAGGGACCTATGTGCATCAAAATCATCCAATGAGAAAGGACTTTCAGACTTCCCACACTTCTTCAACGTAGGATGAACGAAGGATGAACGTAGGATGAACGTAGGATGAACGTAAGATGAACGAAGGATGAAGCAATTTATATTATAACAACATTAGAGAAACAATACACCTATCCTCCCGAACCTCCTGACTAAAAAGTGGCCTTTAAACTTTAGTTTTACAGAGCATGGCAGAACAATGCTCTGTAAAACGATCGCTATAAGCGCCATATCTTTCGTACGCTCGGACTTCCGGACTTTCGGACTCCCTTCACGGACTAATTACCCACCTCAATCTTAATCTTCTTGTCTTTTACGATCACAAAATAATCTCCTTCTTCGATGAACTTCTCTCCTTTGCCATTAACGAAGCCGAAATCTTTTTTAACATTGAGATCAAAGCGGAAAACCTGTGTTTCTCCTTTTTTGATCAGCTGTTTCTGGAAGTATTTAAGCTCTTTAACAGGGCGAGAAATGGTACTTACCGGATCGGATATGTACCAGTGTACGGTTTCCATTCCATCTACGTCACCTGTATTTTTTATGGCTACTTCAACAGTTAACGTTCCATCAGGTTTAACTTTCTGGGCAGTTGCTTTTAGCTCGCCGTATTCAAAGGTGGTATAGCTCAATCCATAACCAAAATCATACATTGGTTTGATCTGAAGGTCCTGATACTTGCCCTGGTTAGGCCTGGCACTTTGACGGTGGTTGTAATAAATTGGGATTTGTCCGGTAGTGTAGGGAAAGGTCATTGCTAGTTTTCCTGATGGATTTACCCTGCCCGAGATCACACCCGCAGCTGGGTTCCCGCCTGGGGTTCCGGGTTGCCATATTGTTAGTATAGCATCACATAAAGGTTCCAGCTTGTTCAATGCTAGGGGTCTTCCGCTTGAAAGCATCAAGATAATAGGCTTTCCTGTCTTTTTAAGTGCAATTAAAAGTTCTTCCTGTATTTCTGGCAAGGCTATGGTAGAACGGGAAGCATTTTCTCCACTCCACTGGGCCTTTTCTCCTAAACAAACAATAATGGCATCAGCACCCACTGCTGCATTTGTAGCTTCTTCAAAACCAGACTTATCATTGCCATCAAAATCACAACCTAATGCATTCACTACCTGTGATTTGCCTTCAAATTCTCGTTTTAATCCTTCGTACACCGTGGTTGCATCATCTGCATTTCCCTGTGCCCTCCAAGAACCCAATAAATGCCATTTGCTGTTCGACATTGGTCCGATAACAGCTATCTTTTTTGCTGTTGCAGTCAAGGGCAATGTTTTATTTGCATTCTTTAGCAATACGATGGATTCCTGCGCCAGACGATCTGCAATTTCAAGGCTTTGAGGCAAAAGAAAGCGTTCTTTTTCTGTAGTGGTAGGTGTATAAGGCCTGTCGAAAAGACCTAAGCGAAATTTAATTCTCAATACGCGTTTTACGGCATCATCAAGCAACTGCATTTTCACTTTTCCTTCTTTAACCAGATCTCCGAGGTGCTGATTGTAGGATTGGTTCATCATATCCATTTCTACACCTGCATTAAACGCTTTCATGGCAGCTTCTTTTTTGTCTTTGGCTACACCCTGTGGACGAAGCTGTTCTATAGCACCCCAATCGGACACCACGAAACCATCATGTTTCCACATCCCTTTCAATACCTCTCTTAAGATATATTTATTGGCTGTAGCTGGTGTGCCACTAATATCGTTGAATGAACTCATCAGCGTTGCGGCACCAGCTTTTACTCCTTCTTCATAAGGGATCATATAGGTGTCCCAGAGTGTCTGGTTTGAAATTTCTGTGTACACATAATCACGTCCAGCTTCTGAAGCACCATAACCAATATAATGTTTAAGGCAGGCAGCTATATTTGTTAAACTTGCCATGTTATTACCTTGATATCCTTTAACCGAAGCGACAGCAAAGATGGCATTGGTATATGGATCTTCTCCATAACCTTCTGCAACACGACCCCAACGGGCATCACGAGCAACATCGATCATGGGTGAGAAGGTCCAGTCGACCCCAGACATTCTAGACTCCTGAGCGGCTACTGCAGTGGCCTGCCTCACCAATTCAGGGTTCCATGAACAGGCCTGCGCCAATGATATTGGATAAATTGTTTTGAAACCATGGATTACATCATATCCGAATATGACGGGAATACCCAAACGACTTTTTTCCATCGCTTTGTGCTGAACCTGGTTACGCAAGTCTGGATTACTGCTAAAGTAGATCAGGGATCCTATCTCAGCGGGAATGTCCTTAACCGGATCGGCCATGTTGTTTGCGTTATCATTTCTGCCCAATGTGTATTGGTTCAACTGCATCACCTTTTCTTGAATGGTCATGCGTGCTACCAGATCGTTGATCCTTTCTTCGATAGGTTTTTTCGGATCTTTGTATACGAAGCCTTGTTTTTTAGTTTGGGCAAATAAAGCTGTACTTAGTAGTACCAATGTGAGTAGATAGGTTAGTTTTTTGTTTAACGGTTGATAGTTCATGGTTGATGGTTCATGGTTTGGATTCATAGGTCAATGGTCAATAGTCTGGATTTTAATGGAACACCGGTTTATCGGTTATTTTCATTGTGGTTTGTTTTGTATTCTTCAGTTCAAAAACAGAGATTTCATTCTTTCCTTTTTTGAGTAGCTCTGCGGCAATTTGAATAGATTGTTGTTTTTCTTCTTCCCAAAAGGCACCGATGTACTTTCCATTTATCCACACCTCTCCCATTCCCCATCCAGAAACATCAAGGTAGCAGTTCATGGGATTGTTGCTGGTGAATTCACCTTTAAAGAAAGCAGGAAGATCCGTTGACTTCCGTGGCTCAAAATTCAGTTTAGTCACATCAAGGGCTTTGATCTGAAGTGGGATCATGTTCCAGTTTTCAATGTCCACTCCATTCAATGTCGCACTCCCAAATAAACCTTTCGAATTGTCTAAAATCTCTGGTCCATAGGTTATGCGCCCAATATTTTCTACATAGAGCTTTAGCTTATATTTTCCCGGGGCAATATTTAATGAAAGCTTCTTTTTGCTATCTGTTAGCGTTCCCTGAAGCTTATCATTCACAAATACCACTGCATAGTCTCTCACGTGTTCCAACTCTAGCGCAGCATTGTCAGCTTCTACATTGATTTCCGATTCGTAGAGCACATATCCGAATTCCAGATCCAGATCGTTCATTGGCAACAGCGTTGGCGACGGGTAGCTTTTTAGATATACCTGTTCAAGGTTTGCCTGTTTGTTCAGTATAATTTCCTGAGCGGAGGCATGCAAGAAAGATGCAGTTATAAAAATTATTAATGTTATTCTTTTCATATTTTTTCTTTGAGTCGGAAAGTCCGTAAGTCCGTAAGTCCGTTCCCCTCGGCAATCCATTGACCGTCAAAACCAATAGCGATCGGGGTCGTTTTCAATGTCATTAAGCTAATAGAAGTTTCGCTTTTGCGATTTCTATGATAAAACCAATCCCCTTTCTGCTATGGCCGTCAAAACCGGCAAGGAGACTGCTTCGTGCCTCGCAGAAACGAGCAAGTTGAACTGCTGTTAGCTTAACCTAATAATATCGATACCGATTCCTGAGATTTCACCTTACCAATTATTTATTTAATCATGAATGATGTAATAAAGCTTTCATCCAAGTTAACTTTGGGATCAAATTGGTTGCCTTTTATGTAAGCATCTATACTTTTTAACAGTTGTTGGGTAGCAGGCCGTTTGTCTAGCTCTTTTTCTGTGTCTATGGCCAGCACCAATAATTTTCCTTTTCCAACTTTAGCTTCGAAACCAATGCCTAGTTTTTCGTTGTTATCATTTGCATCTATTACCTGAATAAAAGGTCTCAGCTCTTTAGGGGCATCTTTCATTTCAATAACCTTGGCATAATTAAGGATATCCCACCATTGCCAATCGGTATGGTTTTCGGTTACAAAGTTGTTAAAGACGGGCTGTTTATCATGGATCAAACACCCGATAGTCATTGGAGGCCATGCAAACATAATTGGGTTCCAGAAATGGTTATGGAAGATAGATTTGCGTCCCTTAACGTTATCAGGTGTTGGGATAAGCACAACTTTACCACCATTAGCCAGCATTTGTTTGGCTTTGTCATCATATACTTTGGTATATAACACCTCATTTGTAGATTCCATTAAGTGTTGGTTTTTAGGATATATCCAAATGTTCCAGCTGTTTTTAATGGCATCATTTACCGAGAGATGAACAGTTAGTTTTTCGGCTTTGGTAATCTCTTTTAGATCGAATGAAAATGCTCCGACAGGAAATACATTATCATTGCCTATGGATTGTGTTTTCAGGTTTCCTCTTTTCAGAATTTTACCCGTTTCGTCGGTTAGCCACCATTTTATTTTGGCATTCTTTATTCCTGAGGCACTAAAATTATAGACTTCTGCATCGGCGGAGAATGCCTCATTGTTAAAATAAGCACTTTTTGCATAACGCAACAGGGCAACCGTTGGCGCACAGAACTCACGCCATTTCTCTGCCGTAACCAAGCCTTTCGAATCCCAGAAGGGATCCAAAATCCCTACAGCTGCATATCCCTGACCAGGGAAATCATTTAAAGACAACAATTGAAATCCTGCCGATTTAGATGAGCGTAACAATGCTTCAATCACCGCTTTATATTCTACAATGGTTAACGCTCCAGAAGCCCTAAAAAAGTCATTAGCTTGATCTAACATGCCATTTTTATCCAACTGTGCTCTGAAAACTTCAAAATTGCGGGGTTCGACCGGGCTATTAGTGTATTTTTTGATCTCTTCGAAGTTTGGATAAATAGCACGCTGTCCGGATTCGTGGGAGATTACAGGCACATCCACATCTGATTGGCTGCTTACATCCCAATTGGTATTTGGCTGTCCTTCGTAAACCTTAACCGGTCCTTTATTGGTTTGCTGAGAAACATAGAACTGATCTGATTTCACCCTGGTCCGTGCGGTAGAACCACAGAACAGGTGCCGATCATCCATCGCCCTGCCATCAGCGGTAAGCTGCTCAATAAAATCGAAGTTGCCGGTTATTTCATTTCCATTACAGTACAGTACAAATGAAGGATGGTTGCCATAAGTTTTAAGAATCGCTTTCATTTCTCGTTTAAAGAAATTGTAACGGGCTTCATCTGGTTCGGCGTCTTTGCCCCACATTGGCATCTCTACTTCAAAATAGATCCCATATTTATCGGCCATGCGAAATGCTGCATCTGGTGGGCACCATGAATGAAAACGAAGGTGGTTAAGTCCATAATCTTTCATCAGCAACATGATGCGTTCCCATTCGGGATCGGTTACGGGTGCATGTCCGGTTTTAGGGAATACGGCATTCTCTACATTTCCTCTTAGATGCACAGGGCGATTGTTGATCATCACATGGTTTTTGCCCTGTTTCACTTCACGCATACCGAAGGTGGTCGATTTTGAATGTTGATATTTAGCCTTATCGCCATTGGTATTCAGCTGGCAGCTGATGTTATAGAGATTGGGGGTAAATTCATCCCATAGTTTAATGTCTTTTCCAAGCTGGATAGTGCCTTCAAAGTTGATCACCGAATCAGCACCTACTATTGGCATCACCTTGTTTAAACTATAGTTTTTACCTGCAATGGTGAATGTAGCATTGCCCGACACCTGTTTTCCAGTACGGTTGTTGACCTGCATTTTAACCTTTATAGATTTGTCGCCAATGTTAGGGTAAACCTGTAGGTCTTCTATGTAAACTGGGTCAACCGCTATTAATTTCATTTCACCTAAAATACCGTTCCAGTTGATCTGGGTAAATTCGGTATGTGCATGGTCCCATTTGTGCGTGTTGTATTGAAAACGATTGTCGATACATACGGTAATGCGGTGGGTTTTACCAGGCTTTACAAATGGGGTAAGGTTATGGTTATGCGGTACGCTGATGTAATCTATCTTGCTTACTTCTTTTGTATCTACATAAATTGAACTGAGCCAGTGGGTACGTTCAAAGTAGATGAAGATCTGTTTGCCTTTCCATTCTTCCGGAATTTCTATATCACGTTGGTACCAAGCTGGCCCCATATATTCGTATTTACGGGTAAGCCGATCTATGTATTTATAGGGAACCTTGTAGCCAATCTGGTAATCATCAGTAATACCGGGCAATTGGATCGTTTCTTGCAATTGATGGTTGTACCTTGGCGAGAGTGAGCCCCGTCTAAAATCCATCACATCAGTTTGAAAGCCCCATTTACCCGAAAGGTCGATTTCACGGGTTTGAGATTTTGCCGAAAGAAACGGCGTTAGTACCAACACAGCTAATAATAGTCTAAAGCAATGTTTAATGTTCTTCATGTTTTTCTGTTTATTTGTTTGCTCAAATGATCTGCTCATAACTTTTTCTTTAATCTGGCCAGTGCTTCCAGATAATAATAATCTGCATAGGTAAGTGGTGCATCAACTTCTGATTTGAAAGGAAATGCTCCTGTACTGTGCTTTAGGATAAAGTCTCCATTCTCTCCCAGCTTGGCCGTATATTGAGCTGATGCCAACGTTCTGATCTGTTTTTCGACCACCTGCATGTATCTTTTTTTAGATTTGGCATCTACAAAATCACTCAATTCTACCAGTGCTGAAGCCATTACACAAGCTGCTGAGGCATCACGTGGTGCATCGGGAATTGTTGGGGCATTATAGTCCCAATAAGGAATATAATCTTTTGGCATCTGCGGATGGTTGATCAGAAAGTCTGCAATGTGTTTGGCCTGATCCAGGTAGCGTTTATCCTTGGTTTCTCTGTAGAGATAGGTATAACCATATAATCCCCAAGATTGGCCACGGCTCCAAGAAGAGTTATCGGCATAACCCTGATGGGTTTGTTTTTTGTGCGGAAGTCCGGTAGTACGGTCATAAGATACCACGTGGTAAGAGCTATAGTCTGGGCGGAAATGGTGGATCATGGTTTTATCAGCATGTGACAATGACATCTTTTTAAAGCTCTCATCTTTGGCATAATTAGCTGCCCACAGCAGTAATTCGAGGTTCATGATGTTGTCAATAATTACCGGATACTGCCATACCTCTTTATTGTGATCCCAAGAGCGGATCAGTCCAACTTTTGGATCGTATCGGGTGGCGAGTGATTTAGCACCTGTTAGCAGCACTTCTTTATACCGTTCATCTCCGGTAATCCGTAAACCGTTACCAAAGCTGCAGTACAGCATAAATCCCACATCATGGTTATCAGTGGTATACTTTTCTCTTTCTACCCTATCGGTATACATTTTGGCATACTTGAGTACTTCAGGGTTTTTACTGTTTTCAAAAAGGTACCAGAGTGAGCCTGGGAAGAAACCGCTGCACCACCATCTCGAATCGGAAGAAGTGTTTTTACCGTTTTCGAATGACTTGGGAAATCTGCCCTCTTCATTTTCGTACTTTTTGGCCATCAATAGGCTTTGTTGTTCTGAAAATTGAAAAGCCTGAGCAACCACTTTTTTAAGGGACTGAGCATTAACCTGGCCAATTGTGAATAGGCATAAAAGGAATATGGCTGAAAAATATTGTCTCATTATTTTATCTTATTTTATATTTTGGAAATAGTCTCTCATGATGTACCATGCTTTTTTTCTGTATCCCTGATCGGAAACAAGCCCTTTTCTATTCCAACCATCTTGGTTGATAGGGTGAAAACGGAATGGAGAGCGGAAATCGAACAATACCCATGGTGATACCCCTCTAAGGTTAGGGATATGTTTGAACATTTCGATATTATCCCGATATAATTTGGCCTGATAATCTTCACTCCATGAGCTTGCTACATCGGCATCTCCTATTTTTCCGTACAAGGCTTCGGCACCGAATTCAGAAACGATCAGCGGTTGTCCTTTTGCTACATCCCAAATGGCTTTATCTGGGGTAACAGGCCAAGGATGGTACCATCCCATGTATTTGTTAATGGATACTACATCTAGTTCTTTAATAAAAGGATCGTCCATTACAAAAAGCTGTTTGGTGCGATCAAACCTTACCAGATCAAAGGCGGCAGTAATTAATCTTGTACTATCTATCTCTTTCACGCTTTTAATGAGGTACCTTAAAAATTCATTTCTTGGTGCTGATGGTTGTGTTTCATTGGCTACGCCCCAAAAGCCTAGGGCACAACGGTTTTTATCACGCATTACCATTTCTTTGATCATGCCACCTGCTTTTAACCTGGTATCTTTGTTTTCGAAGTCTATGCCTTGCCAAATGGGGATTTCTTCCCATAACAAGAAGCCCATCTTTTCTGCCATACGTACCGTGTATTCATTTTGGGGATAATGGGCCAAGCGGATCATGTTACAGCCCAATGCCTTAGCTTCAGAAAGGAGCATGGTCGCATCTGCTTCTGAAAATGCTCTTCCTTTGCGCTGTGGAATTTCTTCGTGGAAACTTACAGATTTCATGAATATAGGTTTATCATTCAGGTAAATATCTGTTCCTTTGACCTCTAGGTTCCGGAAGCCGATCAACTCTTCAACACGATCTTCATTGGCAACAACGACAACTTTATACAGCTTTGGTGCATCTGTCGACCAGCGCTGTAGTTTCTTCACATTTTTTATTGAAGTTTTGGCTATCCCATATTGGTCTGTATTCACTTTCTGCCTGATGTTCAGTTCTGGAATTTCTACCGTAACGGCTGTGTTTGCTAGCTGACCAGACAGTGTTACCTGAATGTTTATTTGATTAGCGGTGTGCTTTTCCAGTTGGATAAAGTAATCTTGGATGTAAGATTTTGGCGTAGTTACCAGCATCACATCACGGGTAATGCCGCCATAGTTCCACCAGTCGAAAGATTTTGCAGGTATGGCATCTACTGTCCGGGTATTGTTCACTTCAACAGCAAGGAAATTATTGGCTTCTTTTACCAGATTGGTCACTTCAATCTGAAATGGTGTAAAGCCACCTTCATGTTCACCAATCTCCTTCCCGTTCAAATAAATTTTACAGCGGTAACTTACTGCGGCAAAATAAAGGAACAAGTGCTTCTGGGCATCCTTTTGAACATCAAAATGGCGTGCGTACCAAACTGTTCCCTCGTAATTTTTGAGCTCGGGCAGTTGGCTATTCCAATCAGACGGTACATTTAAACGTAGGCCATTGTCAAAAGAATATTCATAAAAGTCGGTTTTGCCTTCTGGTTTTTTATTCAGGTATATCTTGTTCTTTCTTCCCTGGTCGTACTGGTCTATAATCACATCCCATTTGCCATTTAGGGATTGGATGTTTCTCCCATATACATTGGTAAGGATATTTTGTGCAGCAAGCTTTGAACACAATAGACAAAAAAGCAGCAGCGAGGTAAAAAAGGGTTTGGTTAAATTCATATCTACAGCTATTCGGTTAGTTTTTTAAAATCTTCATGGCAAAACCTCCGCCTTGGGCCAGGTTAACGGACAATTTTCTGTTAACGGGGATTGTTATATTTTCCTTTTTATAATCAGAGGCTATCCTATTGGCATTGACACCATCTCTGTATAATTCGGCTGTATAACTGCCTTCAGGAAGGAAGGAAAGGTCCAGTTCCAATGTTCGTGTTTCCCAATTGGTTAGTCCGCCTACATACCAGGTATCACCTTTTTGGCGCGCTGTGGTAATGAACTTGCCAATTTCACCAGCAAATACCAGTGTATGATCCCATGTTGTAGGTATGGCACTGATGAAGTTTGTGCATTCTTGTTCTTTCTCATAATTTACTGGACTATCGCAAAGCATATTTAATGGAGAGTCGAAAATCACATAAGCTGCCAACTGTCTGCAGCGGGTTCCTTGGCTCATGGGCTCATCATTTATACCACGATGACTTCTCTTCGTGGCATTACGCATTGCTCCCTGCGTATAATCAACAGGTCCTGCTACCATCCTGATGAAGGGCATGGTTACGTCATAAGTCACCATATCCATCTCTGACCCTGTCCATTTCATTTGTTCAAGACCATTTACGGCCTCATAATTAATTACATTAGGATAAGTACGGTTCAAACCTGTTGGTTTATAGGTGCCATGGAAATCGACCATCATTTTATATCTGGCAGCAGTTTCCGCAGCGCGATAATGGAAGTCGACCATCATCTGATCATCTCTGTCCATAAAATCGATCTTAAAACCTTTAATGCCCAGCTCCGAATAATACTTACACACCTTTTCCATATCACGGTCGAATGCATAATATCCTGCCCAAAGGATCAGGTCTACATTTTTTGATTTGCCGTAGGCTACCAGCTTTTTCAGGTCTATTTCAGGCACTACCTCAAACAGATCAGCTTGGAGGTTAACTGCCCAGCCTTCATCTAATATGATGTAGGCAATGTTGTTTTTGGCCGCAAAATCGATGTAGGCCCTATAGGTTTCATTGTTTATGCCCGCAACAAAGTCTACATTGGTAAGCCCCCAGTTGTTCCACCATTCCCATGCTACCTTACCTGGTTTAATCCATGAAAGATCTTTCAGCCTTGATGGCGCAGCAAGTTTATAGACTATATCGCTATTGGCAAGATCCTTATCTGTTGCAGCTAAAATTACTATGCGCCATGGGAAATTCATCCCTGCTTTGGCTTTCGCTATATAGGGTTCTCTTGCAGTAACGAGTTGCTGGAGTTTGTTATGTCCACCTTGTTCCAGCGTGGCGGGATAGGGTGCAAAATTAGAGGTGAGCGTGTTAGTACCAGTTGTATTAACCAAGTACATACCTGGATAACTTTCCAAGTCAGCTTCGGCCAAGCAAACTTTCCTTCCACCATCAAGTTCAATTACAACTGGTGAGAAGGCAAGTTTATCCTTATTCATCTTACTGAGTTGGGTATGGTCGTATGTGTTTTCAAAAGAATTGAAGTACTGACCTTCTATGTCTTTCGCCTTACTTTTTACGTAGGGAATGTAGGCTGAATAATCTTTAGGAAAGTTGAAGGAAGCCAGTTCATCCTTTACGATAAAATCCTTTTTCCCGGTTGATACGAACCGATAGGCAACGCCTTCATTATAGGCACGAAAAATAAGCTTGAAATCTGTCGTAAAATCAAGTACCAGCTCTTTGTACTCATCTTTGATGTTATTCCTTTTGTAAAAGCTGGCGGCTATTTGCTGTTTTACCGAAGTTGTTTTGGCTTGTTTTACTTTAGCTTTAATGCCAAAGCTTTTTCCATCTCCCAATTTCATATAAATAGCAGAAGGACTGAGAATAAGATCACCTTTGTGTATTACACAGTATTTTATGCTATCGCCGATTACAACATTTAACTGTATCTGTCCATCTGGGGAATTAACTTGATATCCTTTTTGAGCAAGCGAGGGAATTGTGATCAACAATAGAAAAAGTAAGAGCAAGGTATTTAGTTTCATGGATTGGTGTTTATGGTAGAATTTCATATTTGTACATCACAAAATCATTGGTATTGGTCAGTTCAATCTTCAAAGCCCCTTTATACCCCGTGGTTTGGATCATGCCTTTTCCGTTGCCAAGTATGGGTATGCATTTCACTTTTGTATTTGCTGGCAGCCAGGTTTCGACAATACCCGTTTTGTTTAAATTATGCTCCCTAAAAAAGATAAAATAGCCTTGTTGCTTGTTTAGCGACTGGAAACCTGTCCATGATTTTCCAGAGGGTTCCTCTCCTATTGGCAAAATAGTACCTGCATGAAAGTCGTGCTGTACTTTTTTATAAGCTGTTATCAGTTTATTGATCTTTAGTGCTTCATCTGGTAGCCCAGTGCCTTCAAACCAGGCCAATGGCTGTCCGGCCATGGTGCTTGCAAAAAGGTATTCAAATGAATAGTTGGCAGGTGCAAATGGATCTTTACCATATTTACCTGCGTTTCTCCATTTATTTAAAAACTCGATCTGAAGTTTTTCGGCAGGTACATATTTTGAGAGCTGCCATAAATTGCGGAGCGTCCAATAGGGATAATAATTTTGCCAATCGGTATATCTATTTTCGAGAAAGATATTGCCGTATTGGGTAAGCATGTGGTAACCTCCGCGGCGACCTGCGGTTGCATCCAGATTAAAAACTACCTTGTTATCGGTTAGCGCCAATACTTTGTCAAATAGTTTAATGAGATTGATTTCTGCCTGTTTAGTTGGAATTGCCAAACCATCGATCTTAAAAGTCTTGATCCCATATTCATCATACAATTTTGCCATTGCCAATGCATCCTTTTCCCAATCTGCATAATCATGCTGTACACTTGGGTTAAACCAGAGGCATATTTCAATACCGAGTTCTTTTCCGCGTTTTACAATGGAATGAAGTCCGTTCGGATATTTCTGTGGGTCTGGTTTCCAGTAGTCTGGGTTATCCCAGATGTTTTTAAAGGAGCCTTTTGCCACTGCAGAATTTGGGCTTTTTCCCAACTGCCATCCGTCATCTATCTGGAAATGCGTGATGCCCAACTGTGCGGCACGCTCTACTTCTAGGAGGCTAAACTTTTCATTTACTTTTGAGTCCTGACTTCTATCTCCCCAAGTATTCATCATCACCATTTCATCACGCTGTGGCAATAATTTACGGATGTTCTTTTGATAACTGCGCAAGGCTTTGAGCTGCTCTAGTTCAGTGCCTGCATAAGTACCAATTACAGCAGTATAGGTTTTAGTCCATTCGCTTTCTTTAATATCATTCTGTGTTAAACCTAGGCCAGTTAAGATGAAATGTCCAAATTCGGTTGTAAAATCTAGTCCCCTATAGGCCAGCTGTACACTCGAGCCGGGTGCTTCTTTTAAGAAAAAGAAACCTGCCCCCTTTTCTTGGTTATGTGCAAAGAGCAAATTGCCCCTATGCGAATTTTTGCGGTAAGGTATAAACCGCTTTTCTACCACAAGGTTATTATTCCAGTCGGTAACATCAAAAAACTCTACTGTTTTACTTTGCCAATGGAAACCATCCAGTTTAAGCTGATCTAAAATTGGCGCCATTTGACCAGCTTTCATATCTTCTGTAAACTCAATGTTCTTTTTATCGGCCAAATTAGTGGCATCTTCGCTCACCATCCCGGTAAGTTTACCTTTCAGATAGGTATCGCAGGCTATTGCGGGGCAATTATTAAAAATGCGGAATACCCTTTTCACATCAAGCGTACCAAAGGTAAACGATACTGTTGTTTCTAAATATCCAGGCTGGGTAGTTGTTTCCTTTACTTCTTTGCTAGTGTAGGTAGCATTTGTAGCGTTAGGAATATTTTTGGTAATCTGAAAATCTGGAGACTTTGTTTTGTTGAACCAAGCTTGGTTAGCTGTTATATCAATTAAACTATAGGTTATCAGGTTTCCGTTATTCCAGATTAGTTTACGAGCAATTAAGCTATTACCAATGGTAAGTGTATCACCCTGCAAACGGCTATAGCAATGGTCTTGCGAATGGGCAGCTAATGATGCGAAAAGAATTGCGAAGATTAATTTCAATGAGGTATTTTTATTCATATTTGGTGTTTCCAAAACTAACGACAAACATGGCTTAGCAGGGTTCGTTTTTGTACAGAAATGGTTTGTTTTTGTACGGGAGTTCATTAGCTCATTGGTTCAATGGTTCATTAGTGCATTTTCACTAATAGATTCACTAGGACACTAAGAATTAGTCAAAAAAACTAAACCTTAAAAAGCCTTGTTTGGTGTCCTTTGAGTCTCTTTGTGGTAGCATAATCTCTAATCCCCATAGCTATGATAAGACAATATTATATACTTGTTAAATGATGGTTAACAGGGTATAATTCCATCTGAGAGGCCTTACCTTCGTGATGAAAAGAAATTTAAATGGAAGAACAATCAACTATCCCACCACAAGCCCGCGTAAAAATTTGTCGGTGTGGCAGATCTGAAATGCAACGCATACCACGCACGCTGTTTATGAAAGCATTTTTGTTTTGGCTTCCAGTTCGCAGGTATAGATGTTATGGCTGTTTACGTATTTCTTGGAGTTTAGTTAGATAAAAGGTTCATTAGTTGGTTCATCGATTGGCTCATTTGTTCAATTGTTCATTGGGCATGATGCTTAGCGACAAGCAAACAAATGAACCATTGAGCTAATGAACAAATTAACGATTTGTTCAATGGTTCAAAGACACAAAGCAGATACACAACTTTTATATCTTGGTGTTTTTGGTGTCCCTTTGTACAATGTTGTTATTTAAGGAAAGTTTCGTTTTTGCGAGCTTTTCGCGAAGATAACCGATACCGTAACAGCGGGAGAGCTCATAAACACCATTGAAAAAAATAGAAACAGGTGAATAACCGATACCGTAACAGCGGGAGAGCTCATGAACACCATTGAAAAAAATAGAAACAGGTGAATAACCGATACCGTAACAGCGGGAGAGCTCATGAACACCATTGAAAAAAATAGAAACAGGTGAATAACCTCCTTGCTGCTATAAGCTTCAAAACCGGCAAGGAGACTGCTTCGTGCCTCGCAGAAACGAGGAAGTTATGGACAGAAAAGCTTAAATAATGACATTGCCCTTTGTGGTAATCCATATATATGCATCCAATATCTTTAAGCTTTGGTCTTTAAGCTTTCCTCAAAGGTTCACAGTTAATTAACACTAAATTCATTTACAATTATTGCGATTGGCCTAGTTTTGTGGTATTAAAAATATGGCGTAATCAATGGCTCAAAAAGCGGAAGAACTATCAGACTACCAACTTTTAGCGCAGTGCAGACAAGGAAGCGAAACCGCATTCAATGTATTATTCCGTCGGTATTTCACTAAACTTTATAAGTATACGCTCAGTTTTACTAAAGATACATCAATTGCCGAAGAGTTGGTTATGGACGTGATGCTTAATCTTTGGTTAAAAAAGGGAGAAATTACTGTTCAAGATGAGCTCAGTCCATATATTTTCAGGGCGATGAAAAATGCATTGATCAACCATTGGCGAAAAAAAGCATTAGCTACCACAGACCTGACAGCAGTAACATACGAACATGCTGATTCTATATCTGCAGATCAAGGAATTATGGTCAAAGAACTCACCTACAATTATGAACTGCAGCTCACCGCGCTTAGTCCGCAGCGAAAAAGGGTATTTGAACTGAGCCGCAAGGAAGATAAGAGCTATAAAGAAATTGCCAAAGAGCTGAATCTTTCAGTTAAAACAGTGGAACACCATATTAGTGCCGCTCTTGTTTTTCTACGCAAAAACCTGAAGGTAATTTCAGATACTACATTCACCACTATTCTATTCTTTCTGTTTAAATAGTTTGGCTCGTGCCTTCTTGACAGTGAAAGACCAATGAACAAGTGAACTAATGAACCAAATAAATTTGTGCATCTGTGGCTAAAACCAAAGCTGAAAATATTTATTTCACCAAGCATTAGGGGTAGGCTTCTTTTTATGTGTTTTCACTAATAGAAGTAAACATGGAAAAACCAGTAGATAAAGAATTACTCATCAAATTCATCAACAACAATTGTTCTGTTGAGGAGATTTCTCTTGTCAGAACCTTTTTGCAACAACCTGGTGCAGATCAACTATTCGAGGAAATCCTAAACGAGCGTTGGAAAGAAAACAAAGACGATGTCCTGCTCGATGAAGTCCAAATGCAAGATTGGGAAGATAAGTTCAATGAAAGGGTAATCAAGCATCAATCTATAGGTAAGTTAAGATTAAAACTACCTTCCTATTATCGATATGCAGCTATTTGGGCCATATTGATACTTGGTGCAGGTGTTTTTGGGTTCTATCAACTCTGGCAAAAAAGCACATCAGGTGCGATTGCCATGTTAGAAACGACTACAGCAGCAGGAAAACTGGTTAAAGTGCAATTGCCAGATGGCACCATGGTTTATCTCAATGCAGCTAGCCGATTACGATATCCTGAAAAGTTTGATGGAAAAACCAGGGAAGTGACCTTAGAAGGAGAAGCTTTCTTTGAGGTAAAACATGATCAGCAACATCCTTTTCTTGTTCATGCCGACCAGCTAAATATCCATGTATTGGGAACCTCGTTTAACATCAGATCTTATCAAAATGATGAAGATATTGCGGTAACTGTGTCCACTGGAAAAGTAGGTGTAACAGTTCCTTTGATAAAAGAACAGCAGACAAGCTTTCTTTTACCCAACAAAGAGCTGAACTATCATAAAAAATCAGCCAAGCTCCAGATCAGAACAGTAAATGCCCAAGATAGCAGAGCATGGGAAACGGCCTCTTTTATATTCGATTACGAAACATTGGAAAATATCACAAAACGCTTATCCAGATGGTACAACGTAAGTTTTGTTTGCAGAAAACAGCAGCTATTACTGCAACGGTTTAAGTTGAAGTTAAAAAATGAAAACCTTAAAAATGTAATGGATGCGCTAAGTTCATCTGGTAAAGGTTTCAGTTATCAGATTAAAGATAAACAAGTAATCATTAAATAAACCAGCACTATAAATCAGGAGATATGATCAGATAAAAAAGACGGTACGATAATCTAGACAAACCGGATCAAAAAAAGAAGCGGAGGGTTCGAGGCCTCCACTTCTGCAAGTTTTTCAGATCCATTGATAATGCACACAACAAATCATTTTAAAAAAACTATGTACAATTCTACAAAAAAAAGGAATGTAATTAAACATTTATATGCAATGACGAGGTTTACCTTTCTGGTAATAGCAACCATCATTACCCTAAGCGGTGTCTGCATAGCCGGTGATGTAAAATCACAGGGACTGGACCAGGTGAAAGTCACCTTAAGTTTAAAGAAAACAAATTTAGATAAGATACTTGATGAATTGGAAAGTCAGTCTGGCTTCTCCTTTACTTACCCACAGGAAATTGGGAAATTAGGCCCATTCAGCATTGATGTTAAAAATCAAGCACTTTTAGTTGCGCTGCAGCAGTTAGCCTCGGGCAACCGTTTGGTTTTTAAACCCATAGGAAGACTTATTGCTGTGAGCCAGCTACCTGCACCACCTCAACCTGGAAAAATTGCCGGAAAGATCACAGACAACAATGGAGAGCCTTTACCAGGTGCATCAATCAAAATTATAGAGACAGGTCAAATCGTTCAAAGCGCAGTAGATGGTTCTTACAGCATCTCTCTACAACCTGGAACCTATACCATGGAGTTCAGTTACATCTCCTTTCAAAGTCAGCGCGTTACAGGTATTGTAGTAACAGAAAGCAAAAACACAGCTTTGAATATCGCGCTCAAGACACAATCAAATGGGCTAAAAGAAGTTGTAGTGACCTCTGGTTACAAAAAAGCTTCTACCGAGGGGCTGCTGGCCAGACAAAAGAATGCTTCTGAAATTAGCAACGGCATTAGTGCTGAGCAAATTGGCAGAACACCTGATAAAAACATTGGAGAAAGCTTAAAACGCATTAGTGGGGTAAGTACAATCGACAATAAGTTTGTAATTGTACGTGGAATTGGTGAACGCTATAACTCAGCCATGCTTGATGGTGTAGTATTACCGAGTTCAGAGGCGCAGACTAGAAACTTCTCCTTTGACCTCATCCCATCCAACATCGTAGATAACGTAGTGGTAAGCAAAACAGTTACCCCAGATATGAATGTCAGTTTTGGTGGTGGTTTAGTACAGATCAACACTAAAGATGTACCGAATGAGAACTTCATGAGCTTTACCGCAGGTGCTTCTTATAATGATCAAAGTACCGGAAAAGATTTCTTGAGCCATAAACGTGGCAAATATGATTTCTTGGGTTTCGATGATGGAAATAGAAAATTCCCTACAGACCTACAGCATACCGATCGTACAACTGTACCAAATATCACGCTGACCAATGAGGAATACCAGAAGAAAATTGACGATCAGAGCAAACGCTTTACCAATGACAATTTCTCCCTTTACAAGAATAAAACCGCACCTTCTCAAAATTACCAATTTGTGATTGGTAGGGTATTTACCCTAGACACCACTAAAGGCTATAAATTAGGTTTTACAGGTTCGGTTAGTTTCAGAAATACCCAGGCAATAAATGAGTTTGAGGAGCAGCGAAGAAGCGATTGGAACTACAACTCCAACAATCAAGGTGCAACCTATAATTACAATAGTACCATTGGTGCATTGTTAAACATCGGACTGCAATTGGGCAAAAACCGCTTCAGTTTACGCAATACCTATACCCACATGTTTGACAATGCATTGGTAAGGACCATTGGTTATGATAATGATAATGGAACTGATGATTTAATTAATGGTGTGCCGCCAAATCGCATCCAGGAATATGATGATCCCACTTTTATCAACCTGCTACAGAACAAATTAAATGGACAGCATCAATTGGGCAAGGCAAAAATAGAATGGAATGTAGCCAAAACTTCAATTGACAGAAAAGAAAAAGATTTATCAATTGCTACGAGCAGCCCACGTCTTGTTGGTGGAGAATACCAATATTTTTATTATACTTCGCAAGAAACCGAGCCAAGGATAAATCCAACATCCAGGCACAATTATCACAATAGCGAAGGCCATTATTCTTGGAACATAGATGGTACGCTTCCTTTTTCTTTACTTGGAATGAGGAATTCAATTAAAACCGGATATTTCGGTGCCAGTAGAAAGGCAACCTTTGATTGGCAAATTGCTGCCCTAGTAGTGAGCAGGAATAGGGCCGAGAGCGTATTATATCTCCCGATCAGTGAAATGGTAAACCCAGCAAATTTTGGTGCAAATGGCTACAATTATTCCATAACCCCCTACTTTTTGGATGCCTATGAAGGTAAAAGCAAGACTCATGCCGCCTATCTGATGTTGGATAATAAGCTGATGGAAAAACTACGTTTGGTTTGGGGCATAAGAACGGAATATTATAAATACACGGAGATTAAAAATGGGATGAATATTAGAGGTTCCAGCGAATTCAGGCTTCCAGCCGAGAAAAACTGGAGATGGCTACCTTCTGCCAACCTTACCTATACCCCGATAAATGCACTTAACATCAGAGTTGCGGCATCAAGCAGTATTGTGAGACCAGAGTTAATGGACAACAGCCAATTCTTTAAATACAATCCGAATTTGGGATCATTGTTTGGCAATCAGGGACTTTCCAGTACAAAGATAGATAGCTACGATTTTAAAACTGAATGGTTCCCTGGCCTTGGCGAGCTTATTTCTGCAGGTGTCTTTTATAAAAAGTTCGACAGACCAACCGAGCTCAGTTTCATTATGGTAAATGGGAACATCAATTATTATTTAAGAAACGCCAGTAGGGCGAAGGTTTTTGGATTAGAGTTTGAGCTTAGAAAAAACTTTGGCTTTATCGCTAAGAATAAAATCCTTGAAAACATAACTGCTTATGGTAATCTAACCCTGCAACGTTCTAGCGTTGTAGCTACATATAGAGTGAAAAATCCAGATCCGAAAATTCCGGGTGATATTGATGTAGAGGTGAAACAAAAGCGGTCGATGTACGGACAATCTCCTTACCTGATCAATGCAGGCCTACAATATTCGGGTGCACGTTTGGGCATGAATGTTAGCTACAACAAATCGGGTTACAAAACTTACTTGGTAAGTTCATTACTTAACCAAATTGAATATGAAATGCCTAGAAGCCAAATTGATGCGCAGTTGAGCTATAAATTTATCAAAAGCAGACTAGAACTAAAGTTTAATGTAGGTAACCTGCTCAACAAGGCTTCTACTTTCTTCATCAATGATGCAAGTTATGAGAAAGACCCAAATGGAGTTGTAAATGGCGATCCGACTGATGACCTGCGCTTGAAGGAAGGCTTCACCATTAAATACGATAAAGGTGACCAACTTAGATACAGACAGCATTTCGGTCGTACCTACAGCACATCTTTGACTTATAATTTTTAAAATATTTAACCAAAGGATTAACACCAATCCGAAAAAAACAAAACATGAAAGCACAATTCCAAACTATAGTGGCTGCAGCTTTTTTGCTGTTATCACTTTCCCTAGGCTGCACCAAGCAAGAGCTTGCTCAGCCTGATCAAGAAAAAGTTATTAAATTATCAATTATAGGAACTTCTACCGATATCCTAGAGTTTATTTACAATGACAAGGTAGTCGCCAATAACGCTAATACCGGTGGGTTCTCAATCCAAGCATTATTGCCAGTAAAAGATGAAAATTCAACAATTCAGGTCAGAAAGAAAGGAACTGTAGCAATCTTGAAAACTGAAAAGCTGTTACCCGCACCTTTCAATCAGCAAATGAGCATCTATTATGATGGAACCAAATTATATGACGGTTACACTTCACTCGCCATTAAAGGTTATGCACTTTCTGGAGAATTAGAATTTTTATTGGGAGAAACTATCCTCGCTTCTGGAACTGGGGTAATCAATACGACCAATAATCCTAGCCAAATTCCAATTGACAAAGGAACAACAAGAGAAGTTATTGTCCGCAAAAAGGGTGAAACCACCATTCTTGCAACAAAAACCATTACATCAGCTCCTACACAGTCATTGACCTTTTTCTTCGATGGTACAAATTTGGTAAACAACGTACAATTGGAAGCTCCGGTAAACCCTGCGAACATGCTGGTCAGTGCAAAATTTGAAACGAATTTTGCAGCCTACTTTAAAAATGTGGATGTTGATCTCGTGTTCTATATCCGAAATACAACAGCAGGTACAAACACAAAAGCAAGTCCAGAAATCAGGTTCACTATTCCCAACGGACAGTTTAGCAAAATAGAATTACCTCCATTACCAGGCCCTTCTCCAGAGTATGTGTATAGTTTCGATATTTATGAAAAAGGCACCACAACTGTTCCCTACACCACAACCGTTGCACCTTTTATCCTCGCTACATTCCCATTTAAGCAGAATGAAGGTCAGCTGGGCGGTACGATCGCTTTTGAACCAGGAAAATCAATGATGTTGCTAATTAAAGATACCAAGTCCCTAAAAACAACTCTTCCAAGAGCTACCGCAATTACTGGGGTGATTACAGATTTGTCGCAGTATTTTCAATAGGTTAGTTCATTGGTTCAATTGTTCATTAGTTCATTTACCGCAATGTCCACAAAGTTGGGCGGTGAAAAACTAGCCACGGATGCACAGATAAACAAATTGATTTGCATATAGCCTATTACATGTAAAATCTGTGCATCTGTGGCTGAACTAATAAACTGTGCACTTGCGACTCTTTGTGGTGAAAAGCTAACGACTATATTATATGCAAAAGAGCGTGCAACAATGGCACGCTCTCTTTATTTGGACAAATAGGATGATTGTCTTATTAGGCCTTATTCAAGTTTGTTTCGTAAATGTTTTTCCCCAAATAGTCGATGATTTTTACATTCAAGCGGTTCTTATTGATAGAGAAATACATAAAACCGTATTGGGCTGCCTCAAACTTACTATAGGGAATACCAGCAGTTACCGGGGTAACCTCAGAACCTGAACCAGAAATGAATTGTTGGGTAAAACCAGGGGTCTTCAAATGCTGAAGAGAATGGTCATGACCAGAGAGATACACATCAACTTTGTTGCGTTCAAAGATCTCTGCAAGTACTTTTCTTACCGCTAAGGTATCGTAGTTTTTAATTCTTGGTCCTACGGTATAAATAGGATGATGGCCTATTACCATTTTCCATTTCACATCAGGACCTCCATTTTTCAAGGTCTCATCAAGCCATTGCAACTGTTTTTCTGGTTGTTGATCCTTTACCCATGGCCCGTACTGTTCACTTGCATGGAATTCGGGGATCAGTGGACAGGTATCAATAAATACCATCAGCAACTTACTATCTGCATTGATCTTTACTTCCTTTGAATAATAGCGAGCGGGCATTTTCCATCTCCTACTGATCTTGCTATACCTTACCTGTGCATCCGGATCAGAAATATAGTCATGGTTTCCCAAAATCGGATACCAGTCCCATTGCAGTGCAAAATCGGTATAAATATTCTCGAAAGAATAATGCCATAATGGATCATGTTCACTGGTTACGCCTTTTGGATAGAAATTATCACCTAACGAAAGGATAAAATCATTTGGGTTCTCGGTTGCCCATTTCCCCATCTGCTCGGCCACATGTTTTTGGTGATCTGCACCATTACGTCCCCAATCGCCAACTGCCATAAAATGAACTGGATAGTCATCGTTCAGCTCGCTCCTAGGCGCAACATCTTCACTTTCAAGATGGGTAACACTAGGCTCGGCAAGCGATTGTAAAGGTGCGAGCAAGCCCGCACCAATTGCACCAAGTGTGGTACCTTTTACAAAATCTCTTCTTTTCATTAATACCCAGGGTTCTGTTTCAGATTTTTATTGAGTACCAGTTCTGTAGCTGGAATTGGGAAAATATCACGATACGCACCCTCATTACCAGCTTTGAAACCCCATTTGCCCTGATATTTACCAAAGCGGATCAAATCGTTACGGCGCCATCCTTCCCATGCCAGTTCACGTCCACGCTCTTCCAAAATGCCATCAAGTGTAATCGTTGAAATTTCTCCAGCTTTTGCCCTAACTCTCACCTTATTCACCAATTTAACAACCTCTGTCATCGAGCCTCCTGTTCTTAATAATGCTTCTGCCTTTAACAGGTAAACATCCGCAAGTCTAAAGATCGGCATATCATTATTCTGGAAACGGGTACTGCTATTGGTATTTGGATCTGGATAAAACTTAATAGAACGTACACCTCTTGAAATACCATTTACCTCTGCTCCAACGTCCATAGTTTCTGTGTTGGTCAGTGTTATTTCTGGAGTAAAGTCCAATTGTGCCGAACCATTCAAAATGGGCGTGGTACCATCGGCTAAAAACTGTTTGCCGGCAAGCCAAGTTGAATTACGAATATCACCAACGATGTTAAACGTATCATAAAACTCTTTCAAGGTACATTGTGCGTTACTCGGACTAAACGGAAGATTATATTTTGCCCTTAAAGTACTATGTAGCGTATAACGAGTTATTGCATTACCGGCCGAATAGTTAGAATCATAGATGGCAGCAAAGATCGTTTCTGTATTTACACCATTTGCAGGTGAGAACAAGGTACTATAATCTGCCACTAAAGCCATTGAAGTTCCATTAATGATCTTATCACCATAGGTAATCGACTCTGCATACATCGACTTACCAATGTACTGCTCAGCATTGATGTACAATTTCTGCAACAAGGCATAGGCCATCCATTTTGTAGGGCGACCATAATATTCTGCAGTAACCGTAACTGGTGCCGATAATCCCTCTGAAACGGCAAGCAATTCTTTTTCGATATAGGCAAAAACTTCGGCACGTGTAGATTGCTTTGGACTTTCTGAAGTACCGAAAGTGGTGATTGGCACGTTACCGAACATATCCATGATGTAAAAGTAATATAGCGCACGCATGGTACGGATCTCGTTCAAGAACTGTGTTTTAGTCGGGCTCTCTGCTGATTTTTCCAATAAATTTAACACGCGGTTACAATCGCTGATTCCTGCATATCCCCATTGCCATGCACCTTGAATAATCGGATGGTCTGGCAACCAATTGTGTTTGTGCAAGGTCTGATATCTTCCCTGATCATAGTAACCACCATTACGTGCCGTAATAATTGCCTCTTCGCTGGTTAACTCGTACATTCGCCAAATGTCAACACCGAAACCGGAATTAAACTTTTGATACACAGTACCTGTTGCAGCTACGAATGCATCAGGTGTTAAAGGAAAGTTTGCACTTGTTAACTGAGATTCGACGTCAACGTCCAATTTTGTACAGCTTCCCAATGTCAAAGCAATCAGGGCTGCAGCTTGTATATATTTTTTCATTTGCTTTCTATTTAATTGTTAACATTTTTTTACTACAGATTTGTGTTGATTACAAATATTTTTTGTCATTTCTAGGATCGTTTTTTCAATTCCGATGTTAATTTTCTCCACGTTAGTTTGTCAATTCGATATTAGTTTGTCATTCCGACGAAGGAGGAATCTAAATAAAGGGATCAATCCAATAAATTCTCCACCGCAAGTGCGGGACAGGCGCTGCGTTCTGAAAAGACAAAATATTTTTACCACGAAACATCGTAGTCTTCATTTTTAGAGATTAAAGTTTAATCCAAAAATCGCTGAGCGTGTTTTAGGATAGAAGTTACGGTAATCGATGCCTGGTGTTTGTCCTGCAATATTCACTTCCGGATCTATACCCTTATATTTGGTAATGATGAAAAGGTTACTACCAGAAGCATATAAACGTAAACTTCTGATGCCTTTAAATTTAAAGGTGTAACCAATTGTAGCATTATCTAAGCGCAGATAAGATCCACTTTCTAAATAACGGTCAGATACAAATTGTGCCTTATCATCAGTGATCGATTCGTTAAGGCTTTCTTTAGAAATATTGGTCTGAAAGGCATAGATCGGCGCAGTCATATCAGCCAGTGTAGCATTCAAAATTTTGTTTCCATATACACCACGAATGAAAAAATTGAAATCAAACTTTTTGTAAGTAAAACTATTGTTCCAACCATATAATAGTTTTGGCTGTGCAGAACCCGTTACCGTAAAGTTTTCAAATCCAGTATTTGCAGTCGATGCATTTCCATTTTTATCATAGAACATTGATTTTCCATTAGCATCCTTGCCTGCATACCTTAACGTGTAGAACGATCCCAATGGCAATCCTTCTTTAATAATCTGATAACCCAATGCGCCCGACTGGCCTCTTCCACCTACGTTAGCAGTGTAAAATTCATTTGCTTGGAACACTTCATTTGAAATAGAAGTGATTTCGTTCTTGTTATGCGACAAGTTAATTGCGGTATTCCAACTAAAATCCCGTGTTTTAATAGGCGTAGTATTCAGTGAAAACTCAATCCCCTTATTGGTCATTGCTCCAACATTGGCAGTTAACACATTGATAGGATATCGTGTGGGTGAAACCGAATACGGTGCAATTAGATCAGTAGTCTTTTTGTTGTAAACATCAATTGATCCTGAAACTTTATTCTTAAAGAGCCCAAAATCCAAACCGATATTCAACGTTGCGGTACGCTCCCATTTCAAGTCGGGATTATCATTCTGCGTTGGACCTATTGCAGTTAACCATTTGCCATTCGAATAAAAGTAAGACAAGTTCTGTGCACCATAAACCAATCTTGCCGTGTAGGCATCAAAACCTACAGAGTTTCCAGAAACCCCGTAACCTGCTCTTAATTTTAAACTATTTACGAAGGAAACATTTTCCATAAACGATTCTCTGTCTATGTTCCATGCGGCAGATGCAGAAGGAAACATTCCCCATCTGTTATTGATCCCAAATGCTGATGAACCATCACGACGGAGCGTAGCCTGCAATACGTATTTCCCTTTGTAATCATAAATTGCTCTTCCATAAAATGATATTAAGCGTAAAGTAGAAATATAGATATTACCATAATTCACTACCGTTGATCCATTTCCATTGCCCAATCCAATATTGTTCCATAATAAATCATCAGAAACAAAGTTCTGTCCAGAAGTCTGGAAGCCATCTCCATTGCGATTCTCTTGCCAAGAGTAACCAGCTAACAATTTAAAGCTGTGGTCACCAAATGTCCTATCGTAATTAAAATATCCTTCAAATACCTTTTGTGTATTCTTTATAGAAGAACGTTCTGCATATCCGTTAAAGCCCTGTTTTAACATAGAATATCTACTGTTATACAAGTTTTCATTGATCTGCTCATTCTGCATCGACACCATCGCATTAAAATCAAGCCCGTTGATAATGGTCGCTTTTACCGACCCATTGATCAGGTACAGATTTGTTTTCCCCTGAAAAGTATTGTTCGTTAATAAGGCAACAGGATTGTAATATCCACCAGTTCCGGTAGTCCGTGACGGATCTTCTGAGAAACTACCATCAGCTTTTCTTACACCAACCGTTGGCAAATAAGTAAACATGTTATTGTAAACCTGACCCGCAATCCTGTCATAAGTAGAATTACTATTGGTAAGATTAAGGTTTAGTTTGATCCTGTTGTTGAGCAGTCGTTGCTCCATATTTGCTCTTGCAATAAAGCGCTCCATTCCAGAGGTTCTGATAATTCCCTGGCTATCAAAATAGTTTAAACTTGCACCATAAGACGAGTTTTCCCCTCCACCATTAAAATTGAGGTTATGGTTATGGGAGATCCCCGTTCTGGTCACTTCTTTCAACCAATCGGTATTGCTGCCATCATCACTGATCTTATCTAGTGTTTTACCGTTGTTTTTAAGATAAGCCCTCAACTCATCTCCACTGGCCATTTCAATGCTGTTAGAAATTGTTTCCATAGCACCATAAGAACTGTATGATAGTGTACCAAGGCCCTTTCCAGCATTTTTGGTATTGATCATAATTACGCCATTTGCTGCCCTAGAACCATAGATTGCAGTCGAAGAAGCATCCTTTAACACCTCCATGCTCATGATATCATCTGGCGCTACCAAATCAATAGATGCACCCGGCACTCCATCAATCACATAAAAGGGCTCTTGCGCACCATCCCTAAAACTAGATGGACCACGTAAGATTACCGCAGGCCTTTCAGTCGGATTGCCACTTCTGGTAATGTTTAACCCTGCTACCTTACCTTGAAGCAACTGTCCCGGTGAGCTGATTACACCACGATTAAAATCTTCAGGTTTAATGGAAGTAACCGCCCCTGTAATTTCATTTCTTCTGCTCTTTCCATAACCAATTACCACTTCTTGCAATTCACTCGTCTGTTCCTTTAATTTGATACTTAGCGCAATCTGTTGTCCTGCAGTAACGGTATAACCAGAAAGTGTATCCGGTTTTAGGCCAATAGCACTAAAGATAAAACGGTACGGACCACCTGGGGCAATGTTAGCAAAACTGAACAAACCTGTACCTGAAGAAGTGGTTACCAAAAACTTCCCTGTTTTTTCATGTTCGGCTTTAATCGTAACGCCTGGAATCCCCTGTCCAGAGACATCCAAAACCATTCCTTTGACAGGGAGTTCCTGTGCAAAAATCGGACTTGCCCAACCTATGATGCCAATGCATAGCATACGTTTCAGCATTTTAAATTTTGTTGAATACATAATAATTTTTGTGGATTCTGTTTGTGTTTATTTATTGGATCTTTTTAATGATGAATTCTTCTTCAGACACCTTGGTCAGTGTCATGTTGTTGATCAGACAGATCAGTTTCAGGATATCTTCCGGCTTTTCTTTGGCGGTATCCACATTACCCGTGAAGGTAATTTTGTCGATATCTTTGTGAGCTGAATTGATACTTATGCCATATACTTCGTTTAAAAGGCCGAAAACCTTTTCAAGCGGAATATTTTTCATGGTCACTAGGCTGCCTTGTCGTTTGAATACCCCGCGTAAGGTTGCGACAGGTTTAGGTGCTTTAATCAGCTTGCTGAGCTGCAATGATGGGTCATAAAGCAAAGTCGTTCCTACCGTGGAGATATAGGCAAGCTTACGATTGCTAAGCGTATCAGCTATTACAATTTTTCCGGTATGCAACTGCACCGAGATATGGCGTCCCTTGGTATTAATGGTGAAAGAAGTACCAAGCGCAGTTGTTTTTATTGCACCCGAGTAAACGCTAAAAGGTCGCAGCGTGTTCCTTTTTACCTTAAATTTAGCTTTACCAGTTAGGTACACATTTCTAAGCTGCTGATTAAACGCTCTTTCGAATTTGATGGTAGAATGCGGATAAATGGTAATCAGAGAAGAATCTGGCAAGAGATGGCTCATTACTTCATTACCTTTATTCTCAACTTCTTGCCACATACTTGCTGTAAGTGTTGGGGAAATGGTATTTTCTGCAAGCTGAGCTGTTGTCTTTTGAGGAACAGTATTACTATCACCAAGAAATAAAATATAGCCCAACATTAAAACAATGGAGGCAGCGGCAACATATCTTGTCAGCCTAATCACCCTAAGCTTAACTATTTTCTTTCTTTCTAACTTGGAGGATATTCGATCAAGGATAAAACGGCGCATCTCTTCCGACTTCTCCAATGGTAAATTCCCATCAGCATTAAAAGATTCCCATTCTTGGTCACTAAAATTTTCTCGGATCAACGCCTTGCCATTTAGCTTACGTTGCTTTCCTTTGTTCGGCTTCATACTAGTATTACGTACGTCGCAAGCTTAGCCCTTACGGCTTAACAATTATTTAATATGGCTACAGTAAAAGGAGGTACATATAGTGTTTTAAGCGGGAAAGCACTTTACCGATATGGCTTTCTACCGTCTTGGTTGAGATGCCGAGCATATCGGCTATTTCGTTGTAAGTAAGCCCGTTCTGCCTGCTCAGGTTAAACACCATTTTTCTGATGGGTGGCATAGCCTCAATTTCCTGTTCAAAATGTTTCAGCATATCCCTGCTTTCGATCATCTTCATCAAATTATCGGTAAATGGATATTGCTCAGACTTATTATTGTATTTTAACCGTGTCGCTTCTTTTCTAAGCTCGTCTATCATCACCTGACGGGCCATGCCAAAAAGCTGAGTATTGAGCTCCGTATCTTCATTCAGCGATTTCCTTTTTTCCCAGAGGCGGATAAAACAAAGCTGAACAACCTCGGTAGCGATATAAGATGAACTCGTTTTCTTCAGTACAAACTGATAGATCTGTTGATGATAACGGGAATAGGCACCGTTAAAACAAACTAAATCGCCAGCCTTTATTCCGCAAATCATCTCCTTGTCCATGATGAAGCAAAAATAGCACCTTTGAAACCTCGTGAGTTTAAGTTAGTATTATCAAACTGTAAAGCTTATTGAAGTCCGAGGAGGGAGTCCGGGAAGTCCGAGAGTCCGTTCCCCTCGGCAATGTTTGGAGCTTAATGGATTGGTTCATTAGTTTCGTTGGTTCAATTGTTCATTTTCAATACAAGACAGGCGCAAGTATTAGCTGGTCGGCAGTTTGATGGACTAAGTGTGAATAAGACAGCTATTGAAACTGTTAAAATCTATAAGCTATATCAAAAATAGGTAAATGGTAGCCGTATTGTAGGTATATGGTAAGTATATCAGAAGTAAAGCGCAACTTTAGGCTTACTTAGTGTATGCCTTACCTATTCTATTGTTTAAGAATATTAGTTATTTGATCAAGGCATTGTTCAATGATTTGATTTAAAAGGCAGGCGTTATTTAAACACCTGCCTTAATATTATAAGTTAATGTGAATTCGAAACTTGTCCCGCACATGCGGGAAGAAGCTAGTACGAAATTTATAGGAATCAATGATAGAGTTTAGCAAACATATAAACGTCTTCAGCTTTAAGGTTTGGTCTTTATGCTTTAAGCTATGGCACCATCAACAACCATCAAATTACCGACTGCAATGCCTGTTTTTTGAACTTTTTCAAGTGGTTACTAAGATATCGAACCCTAACCTCAACAACTAGATCTTCATAAGCTGCAATATGAAAAGCGAGTTGATCCAACATATCAAGATATACCCTATGGCTATTTTGCAATTCTGCCCGTTTAGCGCTCAATTCCCGAGCATCTAAAACTACATTTGGCATCCCAGCTGTTTCCATTAAGATAGCATCTGTGTCTTTATTTAAAAGCAACTGTTCAACTTGCAATAAAATCTCTATTAGCTGTAAATGCCTCGCTTTGTTAATGCCTTGCATAGTCTTATTTCTATTTTGTTATTGATTATATTTAACTTGAGTTCGATTGCAATCTTCCAACCTTCCAGCCTTTCAACCTTCCAGCCCCCCAACCCTTACTTCGGAAACGTATCCACCAAATTTTCAGCTGCTATAGATTTAACCCCATTGTTCACATACATACGAACGAACAAACTCTGTACCGCGCCTCCCTGGTACCATCCCCCTGTTGTAGGAAGGTTGCACTGAACATAACTCTCTTCAAAATTATTGTTGATCAGGAATTCTTTTTTACCCGCCTTTAACAAACAGATATAGAAATCGCCACCATCTAACGGAGCAATACTCATAAATTCTCCCCATTGTTTGGGTTTCACATTTCTGGCCAGATATTGCACTGCATTGATGTCTCCTGAGATGTCAACGTAAACAATATCAACCGGCATATCCGCCGGAAAATCAAAATAAAAGGCTAGCTGTTCAACACCTGGTTTCGCATCTGGATATTCATAAGTTTTCTTAAGCTGCACACCATCATAGAAGAACGTAATTGGCGGTGGATCACCTACCACACCCTGTTCAATGTTCACAGCATAAAGCGTCTTAGTATCCCCTTTTTTTTTCAGTTCCATGGTAATTGGACCTTCTTTGTCGAAGATAATCCGACCACCGTAATTCACACGACCATAAAGCTCCCTGATTTTTTTACCATCGAAATACTGCTCTAAGGTATCTCCTGTTATAAATCCCTTGTAACTTATGGGTTGTCCTGACCGTATTGGTTTAACAACCAGCTCCCCCTCTTTTTTGCAGGCATGCATTGATAGCACAAATATGCCTAGCACAATTAAATAATAATATCTTTTCATTTGTATGATCTAAAATCTATATGATAATGATAAACTGTAGGTACGTCCTACATAACGTGTGAATGTTTCACGGTCTCCGATCAGTTCTTTAGTCTTTTTATCCGTATATCCCTTCTCAAACTTTTCTGAGAAGCCATATTTGTACTCATATTTATCCCCCCATTCCAGTTCAAGCTGCCCCACAGACTCTGGTTTAATCTCGTAAGTAGAATGATCATTGATAAAAAAGCGGTGAGGAGCATCGGTCATGTTACCCATATTCAACTTCGCTTCCATTCTTTTACTTAGAAATTTATAACTCACCTGTATGTCCAATTGCCCCCTTGGCCGCTCATATTCTGCCAACATAGGTTCACTTGCCGTTACAAAAGTCTTGTAGTCCATATAATTGTACATGGCATTAACCCCAAAACGTTTACCTGCATATTCAGCTCCAATATTATACAGCAATGGCACCTGACCATAGAGCTGTCGTGGATATTTCAGATATTTAAATTCCGTGATCTGCTTTCCATCCTCACCTGTTCTATACACAATTTCCCGTGCCTGTACTTCCGATTCTTGTATGGTAAGGTTTCCTCTCAAGTAAATATCTTTGAGTGTTTGTGCATCGAAGCCTAAAAAGTCTAGGTTCTTGCGCAGTTCAAACTCCCATCCCCGTACCTTCGCCCAATCAGAATTTCCGATGGTGATATAGGGACTGCCACCTGTATTGTTATTTAACCGGTAGAACTCTGCAGGTTTGTCAAAGTACTTACGGAAGTAGCCAACAGAAATAATTTCTCCAGCACCTAAAAACCATTCTACCTTTGCATCATAATTATCAATCAGTGAGGTAGATACCCCCTGACTAGTGACCTGTGATCCATAGTTAAAATCGTATCTAGAAAATCTGGAGTTCTCCATTAATCCTGGGCGGATAGCAGATTTAGCATAAGAAACCCTGATATTAAGGTCTTTGATTGGACTATAGGTAAGATTAGCCGAAGGCAGAAAACGCCAGTCCTTTTTTTCTTCCATTAAAAGTTGTAAGTTCACATCATCCATTCTACTAGAAGGATTCTTCAGCGTATCGAGTTTAAAATATTCAGCCCTTGCTCCCCAAACCATTCTCAATTTAGAACCAATTTTATTGTCCATCATCAAGTAAGTGCCGTGGGTAACAGATTTACCTTCAAAACCAGCCGTGGAGTATACAGAGGGATTATAAAATAAGCTCTGTCTAATATCTACCATATCCATGTGATCACCCCAGGTTTGCAACGGGATTTCCTGATAGGTTGAATTACCGTAATTAGACACCGAAATTGGCAAAACTTTCCAATCATACCAGGCATGTCTATCTAAGAAATTATAGCCGGCTTTGATGGTATGCGTTGTATTCCCCAAATGGAAATCATAGGCACCATTAACCATTACATCTTTGTTGATTTCTCGGTAGATGAACTGGCCACGATTTAAAGTTCCCCAACCAGGATCACTTGCCTGTCCGGGATAATAAAGGTATTTAGGTGCATAATTCGCATAGACCGCATTACCCAATTGCGCTTGTGAGGCATCTTGTTCGGTCTGTTTTAACGAAGTACGAGAAACATTCCAATCCAGCTTAAAATTTCCAAAAGCATGTTTGGCCATCAACTTATTCTGAAGCAGATTAGTGAATTTAGGACGTTCATTCTCTTCAATAGATGGAAAAGGATTGCTATCTGATTTTGGGCTTTCCCAATCCCATCCGCTAATGCGATTGAATTGATTGTCAAAGATCCTGGTATATAAATTATAAGTTTGAAACTGGTGCTTTTCGGTACTGAAACCACCATTTAGCATAGCCCCAAGTGATGTATTAAAGCTATATAGATTACCAGTATTCACATCATCAAGATCATCTGCATTACCTGGCCTTATACTCCAACCACCACGACGCATATTAGCGATATAGTTGTTTCGCTGTGTATTCCGGTAACTCAATGAACCTACAAACCCTAGGTTTCTTACCTTGGTTTTACTTAGATTGTACACACGTCCCATGTTTAACTGGTAATTCTGAGAGGGTGCCGGGGCATATATCCGGGTTCCTAAACGCTCTGTACCGCCAATGCGCTTATTTTGCTCGGCTACTTGTGGACCTTTAATCGCATTTTGGGCATCTGGCTGAATTGGATTGAATTTACCGTACAATGAGATAATATCCTTTGGAAAGTGATCCCTATCGCCATCATCAAAACCAAGATAATCATACTTCCCTCTGCGGTAACTCATGAAATCCTCTCCCATCGTACGATCGTTGTAGGAAGCCCCTGCATTAAAGAAAAGAAAGTTTTCAGTAGGAATCGCCTTAGTTACAATCTGTACCAAACCTCCTGCAAAACTATAGGGCATATCAGGTGTAATTGATTTTGCTACCACAATCTGATCAACCAGGTTTGTAGGGATCAGATCAAACTCAAAATTCCGTTCCTGTATATCAGTACTTGGCAATGTACTTCCGTTCAGTGTTGATACATTGTAACGTTCTGCAATCCCCCTTACTACCACTCTTTTCCCCTCAGTTGTACTTACTCCAGTAATCCGGGATAGGGTTTCACCTACATGTCTATCTGGCGTACGAGAGATCTGTTCAGCAGAAATACCATCTGTTAAACCTGCTGCATTTTTCTGCTGTTGATATAAATTTGCAATGCTTTCTTTTTTAAAGCTCGTTGTGATCGTAACCTGTGCCAATGCATTAGTGGCAACCGCTAATACAATATCCAGATTTGCCGTCTTCCCAGCTTCTACGATTACTCCGGTAATGCGCTTGGTTTGAAAAGAAATATAGCTGATTTCTAGTGTATAAGTCCCTGGCTCAATATTAAGTTGATAGGTACCATCTACACTACTTTGTGTAGCTTGCCCGCGCTCTACAACCTTGATATTAGCTCCGGGCAATACACCACCCTTTTCATCCAGTACCTTACCTGTTAAGCGTCCTGGTTTTTTGCTTGGTGGAGCTAACATCAGCATAATATAATTGTCCCTGCTTTTATAGGCAACGCCGATATCGGCCTTAAGCCATTCCAGTGCTTGGCGAACTGTAGTGGCCATGCTCCGTATATTGATGTGTCGCGATAGGGCCTTTTTTACTTCCTCGTCAAAAGTAACCTCTGCACCTGCCTGTTCTTTTAACTTGTTGATAAATGACTGACCGGTAATATCCCGACCAGAAAAATTAAGTTTTTTATCCAACACCTGATCTGCCAGCGCATTGCTGAAACAGGCCGTTGCCAGTATAAGAATTAATAGAATTTTTTGCATGTTTGTAATTAGATAGTTAAATGGGGGTTTCCCCTGTTAAATTGAAGAGCAAATACCTGGGCTCAATCAGGAATTTGCTATACCGCCCTTTAATCGGGGCGGTTTTTTGTTTTATGGTCTGTGCTTTCCTCCTTCCTCTTCATAAATTTTTACTTTGTTTGCTTGTATCGAATATTTAAAGTTGCCGGTTATAGCTAGGATAGCAAGCACAGTATTTAATGGTTTTCTGTAGAAGTTTGCCGTTAGCTTTTTATTTTGATCAAAATCTTTGTCAATCATGATCTGTACACCATACCAATCTTCAAGTTCCCTGCAAATTTCAGCTAATGAAACTTGGTCATAACGGAGCTGCTCTTTCGTCCACGAGATAAGCTGTACAGATTCAACTTGTTTAATCGTGAACTTTCCGTTCTCCTGTAAGGTCATTTGTTGGTTGGGCACTAACACGCCAAGATGTGCCGATCGGTAATTAACCGCTATCATCCCCGTATGCAGCACAACAGATTGGCCTTTGTTACCTCGCAATGGACTGATCTGGAAACTTGTACCCAATACGTGTGTGGTAAGCTCACCACTACTTACATAAAATGGTCTATTACTGTTATGTTTCACATCAAAGTAAGCTTTACCGGTTAACTTTACCCTTCTATCCATTGCGTTATAATTGTCGGGCATGGCCAAGTTTGCACCTGGAAACATTGTTACTTTGGTGCTATCTGGCAAGGTCACTGTGGTTAATTGCCCTTTGGGCGCAAGGAAATTTTTGTAATGTATGCTAGCTATATTAGCTTGTGTTGCCCTAAGCAAATGGTTTGTTTTATAGAGGAACAGGCAAATACTTGCACATACGATCACAGCAGCCGCTGCTATGGAATACTTCCAAAATGTCATTTTGCTGCGAACTTGTTCTGGTTTAGAACGAAGCGCTAAAAAGTCTTCCCACGCTGTTTCATGTTCAACCAGATCATAGGCAAGTTCTGGATCTTGGTTAAGATTATCCCATGCGTCCTTTAAACATTGCTGTACATAAGGGGCATCTATTTCAAGTGAGAGGTATAGCTTAACCAAGCCAGCTTCTTCAACCTCACAATCACCCTTAAAAAACCTAATTAATGCCTCCTTTGAAGGACGTTGTATTTTTGCCATTGCTTATTTATAGGAGATTCTTAAATGCCCCTCTACCATAAACAATGCGTAATGTTTAGGACATGGCTAAGCTGGTCAAAAACTTTATGTACACGAAACAATTCCTTAACATACGCCCTGTTTTTACAAAGCATGCCCTTGGTAGAAACCTTAAAACATTGAAAGGTTAGTGGCCATGGCTTTAAGCTTTGGTCTTTAAGCTTTAAGCTATAAAACAGCTAATGCTGATGGAGAAAACACAAGTACAAAACCAATGACTTCCGGATGGTCCCGAAACTCATTTTTTAATACTTTTAAGGTTGCCTTAATGTGGTTATTCACCGTATGAACGGAAAGATTGGTTTGTGCTGCAATTTGATGGTTGCCCATTTCTTCTTCACGGCTCATGAGAAATATCTTTCGCTGTTGTTGGGTCAACTTTAGTAATGCAGCACTGTAACGTTCCAAGATTTCACGATGCGATAGTTCAGGGGGTGATATGCTTCCTAACTGCTCTATTGGTATATCACTGATAGGTTCTGTTTCCAATATCCGCTTGCGCATCAATCCGGCTATTTGTTGACGCATGATGCCGAAAATATAATCGTCGAAACGTTCAATATCGCTAGCTTTCAAACGGAGCTGCCAAATCTTCAGCATCACATTCATCACGAGTTCTTCGGCATCCAAGTTATTTTTAACCATCTTCTGTGAGGCAGCCAAAAGCCTTGGACGAAAATAATCGAAAACAGCACGAAAGGCCTGATCATCACCATCGGCCCATGCTTTAACTTGTTCTCGAATTTGTTCGTATGTTGACATGATGCGTTCTTAGCTGGTCAAAAATAGAAAGAAGCATATTAAGTTAATGTTATGAATTCTGTCTTGGACTTTGACAATCTTACTTTGACAATCTTTTAAAGATTGTCAAAGTAAAGATAACCTTGATTTTACAAAGGGTTAACACCATAGAAGTAAGTTTAGTTAAATCTCTATTTTATGTTTAACGCCTTTGAAACAACAAAAACAGCAGCTTTTAATAAAATTTATTATGCTACTCACCAAAAGTTACATTGCATAGTTTTAAACCTATGCAGAGACAGGGATCAAACCCTGGATATTCTGCAGAAGGTTTACCTTAAGCTTTGGGAAAAGTGGGATGACATTCCAGACAAGACAAACCTCTCTCCATTGCTCTTCACCTATTGCAAAAACATTTACATCGATGAATTAAGAAGAACCAATTGTGGTAAAGTGGCATCAGATACCATTAAGCGAACAGCCGAAACACATGGCCCATCTGTTGAAAGCGAATATGGAAGGAAAGAATATCTGGAAGTGGTAAACACCGTACTCTTACGGTTAACGAGCCGCAGAAGAGAAGTTATAAAACTGTATCTTGAGGAGGGATTAACCCGGAAAAAGCTCTCAGAAAGGCTATGTATTTCTCCAAATACCATCGACAACCATTTAAGTGAATCCTTATCGTTATTACGTCATGAATTGCAGTTATACCTGAAAACCGGGATAGATTAAAGACTATAGATAAGCAGTTAAGAACTAGTGAATTGTTTAGCTTTTAACTGCTTATTTTTTTTATATTATTAATGAGCTCGAGCTAAGAAATGTCTTAATTATGTTGCTGTAAATGAACCAATGGTGCCCCGCTGGTGCACGAAATGTATAACATACACCTGTGTTTTCAAAGTTCATGAACATCTTTCAAACCACCTAATCCATTGACCATGAGCTATTGACTATTGACCCATGAATCTCCCAAAGGGATGCCTTTGGCACAAACCATGACCCATCAACTATGATCCATTAACCAACATTAATTTTTATCTTACATCGAACTCACGTTAATTTAATATAAATTGTATATTGCGGTATCTTACAGCATAGATACCTGTAAAGAGATTTGAATTTTAAGGCTTGCCGACAACGGTGAGCCTTTTTAGCTTTTTGTTAAGTTGATGACCAATCTGTAATCTTCCATCATACATTTTCCATCATAAATCTTCCCTTTCAATTGGCTACTCTTTCAAAAATAACAATGGGATTGTGAATTTTGTTAGTTGCAGAAATTTTGGCCCCAATACCTAATGAGATGATATTGTTTGGAATATAGGTAGTTCCAGCACCAATTGCCGAATATTTAATGTATCCAAAGGTGTTTGCTGCAGATGTGGCACCGATACTCATTAATTTTTGACCATTTAGATCGTATCCTTCCAGAACATATTGGGCAGTTCTTGCACCAACTGGAGCTAAAGGCAGTGGTGCAGCTAATTCTATATAATTTGAAAACTTGTCTTTTCTAACACCATTTATCTTAATGTTCATTGAAAAATAATTAACTGGTGTTGTATAATAAAGTATTAAATCAAGATTCATCTCATCTGGCAATTCCTCATCCAATAATACAAACCGTACCAACATTTTTCCAGGCGCTGGCTTTCTTGTAAGATCATTATCAGGAAAAAGCATTCCTTTTCCAGTGTATAGGAAATTAGATAAAAATCTTGTTTTTCCTTTTTCGAAGTCCATCACCGTATCTAAAATCAATTTGCTCTTATCATCAAAAAAAGAAATTTTATGTGCTCCTTCTTCTAACTTAATATTGAGATCTTTTTTTAGCGTATCGGTAATCTTGTTATCTATATGAACTAATAAGTAGGTAGATAGTGTACCTGAAATCGACAAATTACCAAATGAAGGATAAACAACAATTTCTCCACCTTTTTTACAAGAGGAGAGCATGAATAAAAAAGCTAGTAAAATTATAAAGGGTTGAATTTTTTTCATATTAATTTTTTAGTAAATCCCAGGGAAGTCATTCCCTGGGATAGTTTTTAATGTACCTATTTTTGTTTAGGGATTAGTAAGGATTTGTTCTTGGTGTGTAAGATGCCCAGCCAGTTGAATCCCAACGATTAGCCGTTGCAGATGAACCATCATTTTCACCAAATGCTCCAATAAACGAACCTGACAATGAAGCCGAAGTTAATGAACCACCTGTATGTGAAACACTTACACTGCTCCATGAAACAGTAGAAACATCTGATGGATTAAATGGATCGGTCATATCATATCTCCAATCTGGTGATGTTCCGTTATAAGGATCTGTTAACAAGAAACCATTAGAATTAGAACCACTATAGTTAAAGCTTGGATAGCCATTAACCGTAAAATAATGTAATAGATTATTTGTATAAACTAATGATCCAGCAGCAGTACTTAAATTAGCGCCAGCATAAAAACCACCAACAATAGAGTTTTTGAATACACCGCTAGAACCTACTCTAAAAACAGTACCTGTACCATTGCTAGGTGCACTAGCGCTAGTAGCATCTCCCAAAATACTTAAATTGCTCAAAATAGGTGTGGTCACCCTTGTTGAATAACTTCCACCAGTGATAATTGGTGAGGTTACATTGTTAGATTCAATGCCATTTGGATTACTAGATCTAGGGTATGCTGCAACATTAGGATCTTTTTGAGCTACTGCATATTGTATTGTTCCCTGATAGCCTTGGTCAAAGTCAAAATCATCATCATCATTGAAATAAGAGATTAGATTAGTTGCATTAACAGATCCACCGAAAAATTCGAATGCATCATCAGCACCAATTGATACTTGGATATGATCTAAAGTAGTACCAGAACCAACACCGCCCAAAGTAAGGCCGTTCAGTTCATTGCCTTCAGTGATTACCTCACCAGCAAATTCAATTCTCACGTTCACCAATCTGCCAGAGTTATCGTTCTCAATATCGCCACCGTAACCAATTGCATCTCTGCTAGAAAGTACAGCAGGAATTTGTTCAGCAGGAATACCTTCAATTTTTGGTCTCACGTTATTAACAGGAGCTTTTCCCAAAATTACCACACCACCCCAATCTCCTTCATTACGGTTATTTGCCGAGTATTGAGAAGTGAAAACAATTGGTTCTGCTGCAGTACCATCAGCAAAGATCTTTCCACCTCTTCTAACTACTAGATAAGATGGGAAACCATTAGGTGTATTGGTTTTATCTATTCCTTTGATAAAGGTTCCAGCCTCGATATTCAAAGTTGCCAAGCTATCCACATATACCGGACCACTTAGGTAATATAACGTATCATTAGAAAGTGACCTTGTACCAGTTATTACACCAGATAAAGTTTTAGTAGGTGAAGGCACTGTTCTGCTGTCTGTATATAGTGCTTTAGTTGATCGGTTAAACTGACCACCAGGTGTAGAATTGCCACTAAAGTCTTTCTTACAGCTTACTATTAGTAAGGAGAAAGATAAAAAAAAGAATAATAAATAGATACCTGTAGATTTGATTTGAATTTTCATAAAATTAGTTTTTAAAAATTAAGGCATTATAGCCGTGTTTGTAATTTTTAGTAGAATTTAAGTTTTTCAGATTTTAACGATACCAGTGCATACACTGGCTTTTTCATGGCATTTGTAAACATTCCTCCTTTCTTTTCGGGGTTAGTGATTTTATAGGTACAATTAAAAACGGTAAATGAAATTGAGCGTGTAATTAGTGCCATTCTTCCTTCTAAAGGTGGCCACATCATAAGTTGGATTGTAAGATGTGCCTTGAGGGTCAAGCTGATCTGCTGATAAAGCTGCAGTCCCATCTCCAGGATATCGTTCAACAGAAGGATCACGTTCCTTATAAACTGGGTGCCCTGGCCCATATTGATTTTTATAAGTAATGAATTCTTGGTTCAGCAAATCGCTGATATTTAATCGAAGTTCAGCTCGTTGTGCCTTTAAAAATTTATAGCTCAATTGTAGATCAACTACATCCCTTGGGTTTTCATACTCATCTTCAGAAGTATATGCAGTAGAGGTTACAACCCTCTTTCCATACCTGTTGTACACCACATTTAATCCAAATTGATTGCCTACATAATTGATCCCTCCGTTAATGATATAGGGCGATTGACCATACAATGGTCGATCTCGTTTACTTGCAATAGGTTTGCCATCGGCATCAACAGCAACGCCAGCACCCAGATCTACTGAAGCATCAACCCAGGTAAAACTTCCAGATAGATAAAAATTTTTCCAGAAAGTAGCCGAAGAAATGAAACGTAATGACTTACGGAAATCGACCTCAAAACCGAGGTCCTTAGCGCTGGCCAAGTTTTTATAAACAAGTAAAGGCTTTGCTGAAGTAGGCTCAAATGTAAGTTCTATGGGATTGGTAAACTTCTTATAAAATCCAGAAACCGATATGATTTCATCTGGGCTTGGATAAAACTCATAACGCAGATCATAATTTTTAACCTGTGTAGGTTTTAGGTTATTGCCACTTATGGTGCGGAATACGTCAAAATCAAAGTAAGAAAAGTAGGAAAGCTCTTTAAGATCAGGGCGTGCTACGGTTTCATAAAATGCAGCCCTAATATTCATTTTTGGTGTAAGTGCATAAATAGCATTTACTGATGGCAGCCAATCATTCTTTTTTACGGCAATTAAGCTATCAACCAGGCTAACCTGATTTGGGTCGGCAGATTTGCCTATGGTATTGGTAAAAACCCTTTGGTTATTCTGTTCCAATCTCAGTCCGCCAATTAACCTTAGCTTTTCGATAGGTTTAATATCGATCATTCCATAATAGGCATCCAACTGTTGATTACCATCATAACCTGTTGCCGAACCTGTTTTGATAGATTCGCCAGAACCGATATAAGAAACAAGAAATAGCTTTTGGTCTACAAAATTCTTGTTGTTATAAACATCGGTATAAGCATATCCGTTAAAGTTATTTGCTGCCCCTGGCACATTCCTCAAGCGATACGAATCTGCTCCAAAATCAGCTTTACGGTAACTTCCCTGATAACCAACCTTGAAATTTTGGTTCAATTTGAACAGTTTAAAAGGAACCATTAAATTTGCCTGATAGGCGTATCTTTTTTCAGAGAGGTCCGAATAGAATACAGAACCATACTCTGGCTGGTAATCGTTGAAATTATATTCATAATAATCCGCTGGTCCTGGAGCTCCAACTGGAAGCCCTCTCATGTTCATGATACGGCTGTTGGGCTGGTCACGTTCTAAAGTAGAAAGTGCTAAGTTGTAATCAAGTTTAATTCCTTTAATACCAATGGCATGTTCACCTGCAAAGCTACTTTGAAACAGCTCATTGATTAGTGTTTGAGAAGAATAACTGTTTGTTTGTGTATTGTTAGATGCAATATCAATTCCTTTAAATTGGTACAACTTATCTACAAAACGTCTGTTATAGGTATTTTTTAAAGTAAACTTATTTTTTCCGAATGCATAGCCTAGGTTTAGACTTCCCCCCATTAATGTGGTAAAAGTATAATCCGTTCCCTTATTGTCGAACACAGTTGGCACGTATTGGTCTTCCTGATTTGCAGTTTGCTCATTGCGATAGGTAAAAGCTGCAATTACACCAAGTTTATTCTTATTGATCGGAATACTTCTACCAACAGATAATGCGTAGTTTTGAATAGGTTGTGCAGTGTAGCGGCGCATTGCCCAGTTATCAGGCAATTGATTAAGCAACTGAGCTGCCTTTTGTTTTTCTGTTACCGATGCCGTATTGTTATCTATTTTAGTAGCAAGCACATTATACTCGCTAAATACTAACCCCGCAGGCTTTTTTTGAAAATCATTTGCAACGCCAAAGTAGTTTGAAGAACCTCTTTGTCCACCTAAAAAATCTTTTCCTGTAGCGCGACTGTTAAATCCACTTCCAATAGAAAGGGTAACAAAGTTTTCAGCTGGAATGTCTTTTGTATTTACCTGCACTAAACCGCCGGTAAACTCTCCGGGCAGGTCTGGTGTTGCCGTTTTGTTAACTACAATCTGATCAACCAATCCACTTGGGATCATATCAAAAGCAAAGTCGCGTCTGTTGGGCTCGGTACTTGGCAATTGGTTTCCATTTAAGAGCACATTGTTGTATCTATCACTCAAACCTCTCACTACTACATATTTGTTTTGTGATACCTGCAGGCCACTTACCCTTGTTAATACTTGTGCGGTATTATTGTCTGGGGTGCGGCTAATCTGCTCAGCTGTAATCCCGTCAGACATACCCGCACTGTTCTTTTGACGGGCATACAAACCAGCTATTGATGCCTTTTTATAATCTGCGGTAACCACAACTTCCTTTAAGCCTTGGGCGTCTACCTTCATGGCAATATCCAATGGTGTATTTTTACCTTCTGCAACTTGTATATTGGTGATTTTCTGTTTCTGATAAGAGATATAACTAATCTCCAAGGTATAGGTACCTGCAGGAAGCACAAGGGAATAATTTCCATCCACATCTGTTTGTACTACATTTCCTGTTTCTACAATTTTAATTGAAGCGCCGGGTAAAGGCTCTCCTTTTTCATCTACAACAGTTCCTGTTATTTTTCCAGAAGCTTGCTTATCGATTTTTTTGCGTTGTTCAATTCTCACCATAATAGACTTCCCATCCATATTGTAGGTAAGTCCGGCATCATCTTGCAATTTTTGCAATACTTTACCTAGTGGAACTTGATTTAAATTCAGCTTATTTATTTTAATCGTTTTGGCGTGATTGTTATCATAGCTGTAACGGTATCCTGCTTGTCCATTCAGTTTTGTTAAAACCTGATCAAGATCTGCTCCATTCATTTGTAAGGTTATCGGAGCGGTTATTTTATAGATATCATTTGCCGACTGAGCTGCCGAGTTCAATACAAACAGCAGTTGCATGACGAGCAACATTGTAAGTGGTAATATATTTTTTTTACTAAAAACACGTAATTGTGTATAGAGATACATAAATTTATTTTTTTTAAGTTCTATAGGCTTGAAAAATTGCTTTGAGAGGGCGTTGGTGAGACAACGCTCTCTTTTTTGGACTAAATATTTATAGTATAAGTCCCTCCTTTCTTGTCGTAATTAAATCCGTAGATAAACAATATCTTCTTTAATACTTCTGCATCTGTTTGGCGTTCAAATACTCCTGTAAGTCGCTTATTAATCAATTTGTTACTTGATGGAACTATGATGGTGATGTTATACAATTGTTCAATTTTTTTGAATGCATCAATTAAAGGAATATCATTAAATACAAGTTTTCCATCAATCCATGCATTTACATCTTTAGTTTCAACATCATTCACCGCAATTTGATGGCTCTCATTGTTATACCTTAGTATTTGCCCTGGGCTTAGCAGTTTTTCATCTTTTAAGGTTTCCACTTTCACTTTACCGCGTACTAGAATTACACTGATATCTTTTGCGGCTTGATAAGCTTCTACATTAAATGCAGTACCAAGAACTGTGGTACTTAACTTTCCAGAACGCACCACAAATGGCTTCTGTTTATTGTGAACAACGTCAAAAAATGCTTCTCCACTAATTCGTACCTCTCGTTTTGACTGGTTATATTCGGCTTTTTTATAAGCTAGGGATGAATGTGCATTTAGCCAAACACTTGTTCCATCTGGCATAACCAAACGTTTAACATTTACGGAAGGATTATCCATTGTTGTCCAAGTTGCAAGCGCATATTTAGATTTCTCTTCCCGCTGTTTCCAAACGTTATATCCTCCGCCAATGGCGAATACCACAATGATACTTGCGGCTATACGCATCGGAAGGTTCCATAACTTTCTTTTTCTTCCCAACGTTTGGATGGGGTTTAATTGTGTATGATTATCGGATTCTATTTCGTGTTCAATGTGCTTGATTACTTCTTCTGTTTCTATCTTTTGGTGGATTTGCTTTAACAACTGCGAAGATTCTTCATCATCAATTTTTACATCATTAGCATGTTGGGCTACTTCATCCATATATTCATTAAACAGGTCTAGATCATTCCCTTTAAGATAAGCAATAACCATTTCGTGCTCTTCTGGTGAGCAGGTGCCATTGAAATATTTATAAATTAGTTCTTTTGTCATTTCTTTTAATTCAGTACAGCAATCATCCTGCATTTAATAGTATTACGAATAGCAATTGATATTTTACTATTGCTTATTTCTTTTTATTTAATTTAAAGTTCAATCCATTCTTTGGCCTTCCTGTATTCATAGGTAATCGCATTGTACTGCGAACGGCAGAAGATTGAAAAACTGCCCTTCCATTTAGATTTGCAGCGCTACTCCGTGAATTGGCTTCAACCTTATAAGAAGAAGTATAAGTTGGACCCAATGAGATTTCAAGTGCTTTTTTAAGTAAAATCTCTTCTTTATCTCCAAACTCCTTTAAGGGCATGATACTAAACTCATCCAATAAATAGTCGGGGATTAATCCTGTGCTATAGTCGCCTTTCAGTTTTGCATTGAATAATTTGAAAATCAGGGGATGCAGCACATAAGCTATCTTTTTGGGGATGCGTTGGTCATAGATCTCAAAACTTGACATGTCCTTCCCTATTGTTTTTCCTCCAATCTGTAACACATTAAGATATGGTTTTAGGTTATTGATCAATAGTTCTGCAGATGAGGCTGTAGCTGGGCTGGTCAGGACAAATAACTTTTCAATGGAAATTCTTGAATTGCTCACGCCAGTAAAAGTTTTTGGAGATGAAGCTGTTTTTGCGATGCTCTCCCCAAACGTTTCGGTAAATCTTCCCCCGTTTTTGTTGGCTTGACTAATCAAGAATACTTGTTCTTCATTAACAGGTGCCAATGCAGTAGCTATTTTAGCTGCAGAAGACACCTCACCTCCGGGGTTATAGCGCAGATCTAAGATGAGATCTGTAATTCCTTTGGTTTTAAACTTTGCGATGGAATCAAGGATATTCCTATCAAATTCTTCGTTAAAAGTATTGTAAAAGATATATCCTGTTTTTTTATCTCCATTGGTAAATAATTTGGTGAGGTAAACAGGTTGTTCCCTGAAATAAGAATAGGAAACGGAGAGCAGCGCATCATTGACCAACTGATTATTAGTGATCTTTACAGTCTGCAAAGAGATTTCCGCACCTTGTTTTAATACTTTTTTTATGCCATCAGCTGATGCAGCATTAAGTGCTACTCCATTAACGGCACCAATAAAATCTCCACGTTTTAAACCTTTTTTTGCAGCTGGCCCATCTGGTACAACTAAGGTAATAACACCTAATAAACGTCCCGGAAAGGCTGGCAATTCAACCAATGCATACTCAAATCCATAATAGCCAAAGGAAGAATATTCTGTAGCGGGGTTTGCTGGATCCTCCATAAACGAAAACCGATCGGAAGGATTAATCAGTTGTTTAAAAAATGTGATTGGATTGCTATTGGCAACAGGTCGTTCTGGTAATTGTTCATTCCAATAATAATAGACCTTCATACTATCTAAAATCCATTGGTTACCTTCAGGAAGGATTAACGGAGCCTGTTTTTCTTTTTTGCAAGATGAGATGATTACTACTAACAATAGTAAAACGGGCAATAGTATACGTTTTAAAGTTTTCATATTAACGGCCTGCAAATGCCAGACTACTATATACACGTACGAGTATTACAATTTTACTATCACCTTTGTGATTTTATAAATAGTTGTCTAGCATAAAATTAAAGCACCTATTGTGGCGCTCTGAAATACCAATCCCCCAAAAAGAAATCATTTACTACATAAAGACAACTTCAAATACATCATTTCTTAACGTGGCTACCCTAATTTTGCAGGATAACATGGAAAACATCACCACTGATATTGAACTTTGGTTAGGTATCAAAAATGCGGACGTGAAGGCATTCAGCTTATTGATGGATCGCTATTGGCCTATTTTATTCCATAAAGCAAAGAGCCGGATCAATGATGATGAGGTAGCGAAAGATCTGGTTCAAGAAATTCTAATCAGTGTTTGGATCAAAAGAGAAAGGTTACCGCTTGAAATTTTGCCTCAGGCCTACCTATATGCTGCATTAAAATATAAGATCCTAAACTTTGTAAGTTATAGTCATTTACGTCTAAAAAATGCCAATCTAATTCTTGAAAAGCAACAGGCTCAGCAAAATCTTACCCCAGAAGATGTGATTGATGTAAAAGAGTTGAAAAACGCAATCCATAAATCTACCGCAGTAATGACCAACAGCATGAGAGATATTTTTGAGCTGAGTTACAAAGAGGGTTTGAGCATTGCAGAAATAGCCTTAAAAAAGGGTATTTCTGCTCAGAGTGTCAAAAACTATCTTTATGAGGCCAAGTGTATTTTAAGAAAAAATCTTTCCACTTATATCACCCCAGAACACTTCGCGGGCCTAATGTTAGTTATCTTAATGAAAGATTAATATTACGTTAAAGTACTTTTTGGCCCTTCAACTGATTTATAGTTGATTAAAGCCATTAAAGTGACCCCTAAAGAACAACGTAAAATCATTCAAAAGTATCTGGCTGGCAAGGCTAATCCAGATGAAATTAAATGGGTAGATACCTGGTACAATTCTTTCGAAAACAAAGAAGCGGAAAGCCTATCTAGCTCCGAAAAAATTGCTGAGCAGTCTAAGCATCAAATCTTAAACAAAGCGCTGCGTCAAAACAAACCATTCCTCACCAAGTCTTTCTATAAATATGCAGCTGTATTTGCAGTGGCAGCTTTTATAGGATTGATGATGTTTGGTCCTGAGGAACACGATCTCCCTAATGACTTGGTTACCATTAACACTGATGGCAAAAGAGATACGAGCTTTAGTACGCCAGATCATTCTATCGTTTGGCTAAAGGCAAATAGTCAACTGTCTTATCATGCCAACTCATTTGGCAAAAGAGACAGAGCAGTTCAATTGCAAAAAGGTGAAGCTTATTTTGAAGTAGAAAAAGATCCTTCCTCGCCATTTACGGTGTCACATAACCAAACGGCCGTCCATGTTTTGGGTACTGGTTTTAATGTATTTACAGATCAGAAAAAGGGCAAGTTTAATGTAATGGTAAGTCACGGACTGGTGGCAGTATCACACCTTAACAAACAGCTCTCTTATCTTAAAAAGGGAGAAGCGATTAATTTGAATACCAATACTGGTCAATTTGACACGGCACATTTCAATGTTAAATATGCTGCTGCATGGCGGAATGAAGAAATTTCGCTTAATGAGGTTTCATTCCAAGAATTGAGCGATGTGTTTTTCAGTCTCTACCAAATGCGATTGGTATCGGCTCATAATGCCAGCAAAAAATACACATACACATTGGTTGTCAATAAAAAAGACGATTACCTCAGCACGCTACTGGTTATCACCTCTATCCATCAAAATAAATTCAAAGTACAAAACGACACAATCTTAATCTATTAGCAAACAAGCACAACATGAAGTTTAGAAATCTACTATTATTGACAGCGTACTGGCTCTGCTTTAGCGTACCCCTTAAGGTCTTGGCACAGCAGGCAGCGCGCCCCGTACTGGAAAAGAAAATCAGTATCAACTTGAATGAAAACTCACTTGCTTCGGCCATTAGCACGATGCAGCAGCAGACCAAAATTTCTTTCGCCTATGACGCCAAAATACTGGCAGACAAGGAAGTTCCCCAAAACCGTAAAAAATTTGTTGAAGCCAGCTTAAATGAAGTACTAGATAATCTATTATCTGATCAGGGCATCGATTTTAAGGAAGTTAATGGCAGAATTGTACTATTTAAAAGCGAGGTCAAAATCCCTGTAAAACAGGAAGAAATTACGGTTAGCGGAACTGTGAATGACGATGAAGGCTTGCCCCTACCTGGTGTCTCTGTAATGGCAAAAGGAACTGGCAAGGCCACAAGCACCAATGCCGATGGACAATATAGCTTAAAGGCACCCAGCAATGGAAGTTTGCAGTTCTCTTTAATGGGTTTCGTATCCAGAGAGTTACAGATCAATGGAAATCCTAAATTGGATGTCGTATTAAAGGCCGACAATAAAAACCTTGATGAGGTGGTCGTAATCGCCTATGGCACGCAAAAGAAGGTAACTTTAACTGGTGCAGTAGCCTCTATTTCTACCAAAGAAATTAAGCAAAGTCCCGCAGCTAACCTAGCAGTTACCCTAGCTGGTAGACTGCCCGGTTTAACAGCAATACAAAATAGTGGAGAACCGGGAAGGGATCTTACCCGTCTTTATCTTCGTGGCTTAGGTACCTTGAATGGGCAAAACCCTATTATTTTGGTTGATGGTGTTGAAAGAGACTTGGGTTATATTGACCCTAATGAGGTAGAAAACATTACCATCCTTAAAGATGCCTCATCTACTGCATTATTTGGTGTAAGAGGAGCAAATGGGGTAATTTTGGTTACCACAAAAAGAGGAAGCAGTGAAAAACCGGCAATTAGCCTCACGGCAGAATATGGTCAGCAAGATTTCACACGCATTCCCGAAGTATTGAGTTCATACGATTGGGTAACGTTAAAAAATGAAGCTTGGCGAAATGATAACCCTACCATCGCCCCTAATGACCCGGTAAATAAGCCACCTTACTCTGCCTATGCGATAGAACGTTTCAGGCTACAAGATCAACCTGAGGCCTATCCTCAAAATGATTGGCGAGACATTCTGATGAACAAATTCGTACCTCAGGTAAGGTATAACCTAAACCTTACTGGTGGTGGCGATGTGACCAAATACTTTGTTAACCTAGGTTTTCTGAACCAGGATGGCCAGTGGAAAATTGCAGATGGACTAAAGTACAATCCGGAAGCCTTTTTGAAACGTTACAATTTCAGGTCTAACATAGATGTAATGCTCAACAAGGCAAAAACACTAAAGACCTTCTTAAACGCAGCAGGTTATTTGGAAAAAGTTAACCAGCCCAATACAGAAACTACAGAGATTTTAAGTAGGATCAATAGCTTATGGCCAGTTGTGCAACCAGGTCCTTTGGCACCAAATGGCGAAGTGTTAATTGGTTCATCAGGCAGTTATGGCGAATCTCCATGGGCTTATATTAACCGTTCTGGATACCGTCAAGAAACCCGCAGTAACATTACTGCATCTTGGGGTTTGGAACAGGATTTAAGTTTAATTACCAAAGGTTTATCGGCCAAATTGATGGCTTCTTTTGACACCAAGGCTTTGTATAATTTAACTGGGAACCAGACTTACCAAAGATGGATCCAGAGTATAGATCCCAATAGTCAAACACCAGATGGAAAAGACGTAGTTAAGTACGAGCGTACCAGAACAGACTTAGATAACACTCCATTAAGCACCAGTACAAGTACTACGTTTGAGTCCTTTTACAATGCACAGTTACAGGCGGGTTATCAACGTACTTTTGGCAAACATGCCGTATCTGGTTTAATGTTGGCCCAACAGGAGTCGAGAATTAAACCTGCAGACCGTTTACCATATAACCTAATGGGTATTTCGTTTAGGGCATCTTATGGTTATGATGCTAAATATTACCTCGAATTTAACATGGGCTACAACGGATCTGAGCAATTTGCGGCAGGGAAACGTTTTGGTTTCTTTCCATCAGTATCAGGATCATGGGTAATCTCTAATGAAAGTTTCTTTGGTAAAAATGAGGTATTGAATATCTTCAAACTAAGGGCTTCTTATGGTAAAGTGGGAAGTGACCAATTGGGATCACGCAGGTTCTTGTATTTAGATGACATCCAACGTCAAGGGAGCGGTGGTTATTCTAGCACATTGGGCAGAGGAGGTTTGATTTTAGAAAACTTTATTGGCAATCCAGATGTACAATGGGAAATTGCCAAAAAACTAAACCTTGGCCTTGATTTAAAACTATTCAAATCATTGGATGTAACCTTTGATTATTTTGACGAAAAAAGAAGCAACGTACTCATCAGCAGAGGAACCGTACCTACACTATATGGTTTACCACAGGCCAACCTTGCTCCATTTAACCTAGGTGTAGTAAGCAATAAAGGTTTCGAATTAGAGATGAACTATAATAAAGTTATCAACAAAGACCTTTCCTTTGTAGTTAAGGGAAACTTCAATAAAGCTAAAAATAACGTAGATTTTAGGGACGAGCCGCTATTACCAGCAGACTACGCCTATCGCACCCGTGCTACCGGTTTATCCAATAGGGCAGAATTTTGGTTACCTGATTGATCGCTACTTTACCTCTCAGCAGGACATTACTGATTCTGGTTTAAGCTATACTGGTCGTGCGCCACGTCCTGGCGACTTCAAATACAAAGATCTAAACGGAGACCATATCATTGATGAAAAGGACGTTGCTCCAATTGGCTATTCCATTGTTCCGCAATATACTTTCGGTGCGGGTTTTAGTGTAAACTTTAAAAACTTCGATTTCTCTGCTCTATTTCAGGGTGTAGCTAAAGTATCAAACTACATTAGTTCAAGTGAAATTAACGATTTCAGAAAAAGACATCTTAATGCGTGGACTGCAGAGCGCGCGGCATCGGGAGCAAAAATAGAGTATCCAGCATTGAGCACTTCGCTGTCTTCAAGTAACAGACAAAATGAGTTTTATATAGAAGACACTGGTTTTATCAGGCTTAAAAATGTGGAGGTTGGTTTTACACTTCCATCAACGTTAAGTAACAAAATTGGCGCTAAATCACTTCGGTTTTACGTAAACGGCTTTAACCTGATTACCTGGGACAAGCTTAAAAACAAAGACATTGACCCAGAGCTGAGCGGGATCAATGCCTACCCAGTTTACAGAGTATTTAATGGTGGTATCAATGTTATTTTCTAAGTCAAATTTATCATGAAATTATATCAACTTACATTCGTTTTCGCCCTGCTTTTAACAGTGGGATGTAATAAAAACCCGCTCGACATTACTCCTGATGGCAGGCAGTCGATCAAAGACATCTTTAATGATGCTTCTCTTACAGAATCTTACCTCAACTCTGCTTATCTTGATGTGCAGTTGCGTGGTACAAACTATCATTATTGGACTATGCTATCTGGGATATCTGATGAGTCGCATGATGCTGATTACCCTTCTCAGAACTTTCCTGTAACTCAATTTCTAAATGGACAGCTGAGCCCTTCTTACAACCCATTTGATGGCGGTTCGGCAAGTAACGACATTAACTTTTACACCAAAAACTGGTCGGGCATTAGAAAAACTAATGTATTTTTAGCTAATGCCATCAGTACACCCAACCTGAACGAGAAGGCAAGGTTATTGGCCGAAGCAAAGGTTTTAAGGGCGTATTACTATTCTGAACTGGTTAAAATGTATGGCAATATGCCTGTGATCACCAAGCAGTTTGATGACATTGCAGAATTCAACAATCTAAGCAGAAACACCATCGATGAAACCGTGGCACAAATTGTTAAAGATTGTGATGAAGCCATAGCTGAACCCAGCCTTCCTTTACGATTGATCAATGAGCCAGAGCGTGGCCGTTTCACCAAATCAATGGCCTATGTATTAAAGGCTAATGCTTTGTTATTAAGTGCTTCGCCGTTATGGAATAGCACTAATGATATGAGCAAATGGCAAGCAGCCAGTCAAGCGGCAAAAAAAGCATTAGATGACCTTACAGCGGGTAACAATTTCAGGTTGAGCAGCAATTACGAAACCTACTTTTTTGGGCAGAGTGATATCAATAGCAATCCTACAGACCGGGAAACGATTTATGAAGTAAAGGGCTTTAATGAGCGTTATAAGTTTGCACAATTGCTTTATCTTATGCATTCTATTCCAGAGCTTGGTGCTTCACGTGCAGGGAATTGTCCAAGTCAGGAGTTGGTAGATGCCTACGACATGAAAAACGGCCAACAACCTGTTTTAGGCTATTCAGACGAGGATCATTTGCAGCCAATCATTAATGCCGCATCGGGCTATGATGAACAAAATCCTTATGTTAACCGTGATCCTAGATTTTACTACACAGTTTATTATAACAATGCTCCCTTTGGTGCAAAAATTAAAGGTGCCGATTTCTTTATCCAAGCTTATTTAGGTGGTTCTGATGGTATTTCGCCATTAAGAACACGTACCAAAACAGGTTATTACCTAAAAAAATACAAAGATCCGGCCGTGCAAACTGCAGATGCAGGAAGTGCAAGGTTTAAAGTAATGAGGTTAGCAGAGCTTTATTTGAACTATGCAGAAGCTGAAAATGAGGTTAATGGACCTACTGCAGCAGTTTATGAAGCTTTAAGGGTAGTAAGGGCTAGGGTTGACATGCCAAATGTTGAAAGTGATCTTACTAAAGATCAGATGAGGTTAAGAATTAGAAAGGAAAGAATGGTTGAACTTGCTTTTGAAGAACACCGCATGTGGGATGTGAGAAGATGGAAAATTATGGGTCAAACAGACAAATTAACTACAGGTATGGAATGGACCCGGTTAAGCAATGGCACATTTACCGGCAAAAGAATAGTAAGTGGCAAGCGCAATGCATGGCAAGAAAAGTACTTGTTATTCCCTATTCCATTGAGCGATATCAGCAAGTTGCCTATGTTTAAACAAAATCCAGGTTGGTAATTACAGCCTATATTAACAAAAATTAAGCTATCATTAGTGTGGTACGTTTACAGCTAATGATAGCCTATTTCACAACATAATAAATACTAATGAAAAAATTAATATTATCAGCATGTATCATGCTCATGTTCCTTGTAACTAAGGTAAATGCCCAAGAATTTACCTTACCAGTTTTCCCTGACACGCAGGTAGAGGTTGATGTACGGATGGATATGCTTTACAGTCAGATGGACTGGATTGTAAAAAACCAGAAAAAGCAAAACATCCCATTTGCGGTTCACATGGGCGATATTGTTAACTATAACAACAATATCCATTGGGATAGGGCGAGTGCCGCATTCGAAAGATTGGACAATGCCAACATCCCTTATGCACTTGTAAATGGAAACCATGATAATGCGGCCGTTGGCGAATTTACCGGGAGTGCGGCACCTGGCAATACCAGGATCAATGTAAGGAATACAGAAAAGTACAACCGCTATTTCCCTACATCGAGATACCGAAACATTAGGGGCGTTTTTGAAAGGGGCAGAAATGAAAATGCCTTCCATACCTTCCTTGCCAGTGGATTGAACTGGTTGGTGATCAATCTAGAGTTCTGTCCAAGGAAAGAGGCGGTATTATGGGCAGATAGCGTAACAAAGGCACATCCCTATTATAATACCATCGTTATTACCCACTTTTACCTTACCCCAAAGGGAACCATCCATACTACGGATGCCGGTTATGGCGCTTTAAGTCCACAGGAAATGTACGATCTGTTTATCAAGAAAAATAAGAACATTATATTGGTATTGAGCGGTCACGTTACCCAAAGCAGTTCATTGGTAAGCGATGGAGAAAATGGAAACAAGGTTTATCAGATCCTTCAAGATTATCAGAATGAAGATGCCGGTGGTGGTTACCTAAGGTTGCTCAAGATCAATCCACAAGCGGGAACTATAACTGGAGAAATGTATACTCCTTTTTATAAAAAGTTTAGAACGGATAATTCTAAAGTAGCATTTAAGGAGGTAAAGTTTATTAAGAATTATAATTAGAGGAGAGATGGAAGAAGTGCTAAGTGCATCCCTTTGGGAAGATATATGAGTAATCCCAAAGGGATGTCTTTGGCATAGGTAAATGGTAGGTATATGGTAGGTAAATGGAAGATGTATGAGATGTTATGGTATAATTTACCACATAGGCACATAGAAAACATAGGTTAATGGTTGATAAAATCTAGTTATAACCTTTTCAGAAAGAACAATAGCCAATCTATTTCCATTCCATTATTTGTACCATGTTCAATAGCTAAACTTGCACTATCAGGGAAGATCCCTTCAGGAAGGTATTCTGGATAATTCTCATTAGTTGGGTGTTCTAATAAAATACACATCAGTAATGTTATTAATTTTCAAGAGTTGATTTTGTTGATCAACTTAGCCGATTGCAATGCTATCAAACAATCGGCTAAGTTCTTCCACAACATGATTATATACCTCAATATTAAGCAATTAACACAAACAGAACATTAATTTATTATTAAGTTTTTTGAATTGGTGATATAATCGCTAGTTCAGCGCATCCGCGTTGCCACAAAGTGGTTCCTTTGGAGCAAATGAGGACGAAATGTATAACGTAGCTTCGAGGTAGCTTCGAGGTGTCTATAAGGTAGCTATAAGCTAAGTTAAAGTTTATGCAAAAGGCATCACTTTGGGAAAGTAAAAAACCAGGAAAAATGTTAAATTCTTCCTGGTTTTTGATTAATTCTTATTGCTTAGAACTGCATCCGCGTTATCACAAAGTGACTCCTTTGGAGCAAATGAGAACGATATTCAGCGTTTTGATGCTTATGGCAAGCAAGGAGATTGCTTCGCGAAAAGCTCGCAAAAGCGAAAATTCCTTAACTTAACGACATTGCGCAAAGCGGCTCCTTTGGAGCAAATGCGGACAACATTCATATTCTATTCAATAGAATTAAGAAAAGCTAACTTAGTTCTTCTTCAATAGTTTTCCTGCTAAATCTTCCCAACGGTAAAACTGAAAGGTTTTATTATCGCTCATGGCTACAAAAAGACCGTGTTTAAAGTCATCATTTAAAGGTCCCGAATAAATTTCTGAGCCATCGCTTTGGTTGGTTGATACTTTTAATGCGGTAATCAACTGATGGTCATTGGCATTCTTTACTCCTTCCCTGCTGTACACTTTAAACTGGTTAGCGCTCTGGTCTGACACCAAGATATAACCTGTAGTTGCCGATGTTTTGTAAATGCTAATCCCTTCATGGTCTTCCGTAAAACCTTCTTTAGCAAACACGGCCAATTCCTGATTTCCTTTAGCGGGATCTGCATAATATTTGCGCAGCCCAAATTGTTCATCAGCATAATAGATATAACCAAGTTCATTATCTACCGCAATTGCTTCTATTTCCTTTTTCCCGCTATAGTTACCAAATTTCCTTACCAGGGTAGCTTTTACCTGTCCCGCTCCATTATCTTCCAATAGATATTGCCAAAGGTAATTTCCATCCGTCGGACCAGTTTTTCTGCCCACTATGGCATAAATCTCGCCTTTGGGGTTGGTATACATGGCAATGCCCATTAAATCGCGAAACATGGTATCGGTTTCACCTTCATAAACAGGGATGCCGCCATTGTCTACAGCTTTCATATCCGGTAGTGAATAGATCCTTAATTTATGCGTCATCCTTTCGGTCAGCACTGCAATATCCACTTTCTTGTCGCCAAGTTTTAGGCCATAGGCTATGTCAACATTATTAGGTCTTTTAATGCCTTTAATTACCTTTTCTTTGATGATTTTTCCTTTGAGGTCATACACATAAAGCCCTCCATTTTCGTCTTTATCGGTACCAATTACCAGTGATTTTGATGGATCTTCCTTGTTTACCCAAATCGCCGGATCGTCGGTATCAAATTGCACGGGTTCGGTAGTGTACAAAGGTTTAATTACGGTAATGGTATCAATGTTTGTGTTACCTGTTGTTGTATTGGCAGTATTGTTACAGCCCAATAAAGCGAACAATGCTATCGTTAGCATATTGATTTTATATAAATGCGTTTTCATGAATGTAATTAAAGCCATCAATTATTTGTTAAGCAAAAGCGTTATTTTGTCTGTCTCGTCATCACCAAACTCTCCCTTAAAGGTAAGCTCCAACCTACCGTTAACAATTTTAAAGCTACCCTTATAAACAAACTCCTGCTCTTTTCCATTGTCCAGTTCGGCATCGCCAACTATTTCCACATCGCCTGAGAGTTTATCATCATCAAGTTCTTCCAAGTCGCCTTCAATTTCTATTTCTTTGTTTACGGTTTCAATTTCACCACATTCATCAACCTCTTCAGTTTCCTTTAAAACAACGATAGCTTTAAACTCACCGTATTGAAATTCAATTTTAATCTCTTCTACATCAGCGGGTTTAAGATCTTTAACATCAGCGTTGATCAGTCCAAACAGTTTAATATAATTCTGAAACTGTGCAGCATCTTTCACATCAAGGTCGTATTCGCCATAGATAGCATCATCATCTAAAACCTGATATTCAAATTTCAGTTGATCATTTACTACCACTTTTTGTCCGTTTGAATCTACAGCTGTTAAGTTAATTTCTAGTCCACGGCTTTCAGCATTCAACAGCTTATCATCAAACAGGTCTTCATTGGTTTCAAATTCTATTTCAATCTCTTCAACTCCTTTTGGAAAAGTGACACTGCCTTTGCCTGTATTTTTATCAAATACCAGTTTAAGGTCTATGTCCTTATCTTCTGAGGTCGTACAATCATCAATTTCATAAAAAGCTTTGGCATCCAATATGTAATTTGATAGGTTGTTAAAGCCTTTTAATTTGCCAACCTGAAAGTGTACCGTTACATCATTTTCCAGTGGAACAATCTTTCCGCCAAGTTCCTTTCCTGTGGGATCCATACGATCGGCCAAGGTAATCTTGAAGCTAAATTTATCTTCATCTTCCAATTCTCCATCACCTTCATCAGCCGGCATCAAGATTTGGGGAAAATCCTGTTCTAGCAATGGGGTAACCAGATCGTCGTTCTTTTTTTCGCATGCCGATAACAATAGCACTGCGAATACTAAATATTTCAATATTTTCATCTCTTTGTTTTTATAAGTTAAACTTGATCCCGAATCTCGACCAGAATGAATAGAACTCTCTTTGTATGGTCTGCGTTTTATTACCTTGGTAAACCTCTAGTGGTTGGTTGGTTAGGTTAAGAAGTTCGGCAAAAAACCTAATTCTGTTGGTTAGGTTAATACTTCCGCTGGCATCAAGTTGCATCCTGCTTTTCACAAAAATATCAGCGTCTTTGGTACCACCCACTTCTGACAAGAAGCTGCCATTAAAATTTAGTGAAGTTCTCAATGAAAACCTTTTTCCTTCATAGGCCAAAGAAGCGTTACCTACATTTTCAGACTGGCCAGGAAGCCTTATTTCTTCTGTGCTATTCGCATTGCCTACACCAGCAGTTCTACTTTGTATTTTTGCTTTAGACTGGGTATAGGTATAGTTCAAATAAACACTAAAATCTTTTAACAGTGGAATGAAGGTCAGCCTACGCTGAAAGGCAAGTTCCAGCCCGCTTACCCGTGCTTTGTTGCCGTTCTGTGCCTGTGTAATATCTATGCCAGTAGCGGTTGGCGTACCAGTTAATGGGTAGGTGGAGTTGAAAAGAATTCTGCGATAAATAAAATCGTCTAACTGTTTATGGAACAATCCGGCAGATACGATCCCAACAGAACCGAAATAATGCTCATACATTAAATCGTAGTTAATGGCACTAACGGGCTGTAAAGCTGGGTTTCCTGCTGATGCTACTCCATCTTCGCGGTTAATTTCTTGTGCAGGGATAATCTCCGAAAAGTTTGGCCTTGCGTAAGACCAGGTCAGTGCTGCCCTGATGTTGCTCAATGGTGTTAACTCATACTTAAAGTGAAGTTGTGGCAATACAAAATCATATTTGCTTTTACCGCTTATTGGTACAATTGCTTCCAAGTCTCCATTGGCGTCTATAATTACATCGCTAGAGTTATAGCTCACTTCGGTACGTTCATACCTTAGCCCACCTAAAACCATTAATTTTTTAAACTGTTGTCTTCCCATCAGGTAACCTGCAACAAGGTTTTCTTTTGCGGTGTATGCTTCTAAAGCTTGGTCAATAGCCTTATCTTCAACCTGGAGTTCAAACTGGCCTGGGTTGGCATTAAAATAGCTAATCAGCTTATTGATCCCCATTGGAACCCCTAGATCATAACGGCCTTTTAAAAATTCGTCTTTTGGCGATTTGCCTTCAAACTCATTTAAATTAGGCACACCGCCAAGGTTTTCAAAGGTATTCTGCTGTATGGTATATTGTTTTTCTTTTGATCTTACTTTGGCTCCAAACTTGATCAAACCATCATTATCTCCAATTTTATAGGGGATGCCCACATTAAATTTAGCGGTTAGGTTTTGATCCTTTGCCTTTGTTTTTCCGTAACCAATTTCATCAAATTCATATAAAGCATTGTTGGTGTAACCTGCTGCTTCAAATTTTGGATACTTGCTGCTAAAATCTAGCGTACTTGGTACACCAGCTATAAATGCGGCTTCGTTATCATAGGGCGTATTCTGCTCACCATAACTATATTGCACCTCATAATCTAAAAAGAGACTTTTGAAGGTATGTTTGGCCCCTAAATTTAGCGATACTACCGATTGTGATTCGAAACGATCTTTCATCAGTTTTTCTATCTCCTCATCACCCGGTTTAAAAACATATCTTCTGCGCTGTTCGCGATCTGTAAACCTCGAGTACAAGCCTTTAAAATAAATTTCGTGGTTATTGTTAAACTTATAGTCTAACGAAGAACTTAAACCTAAACGGGTTCTTGTCAATGAATAATCCCTCAGTTCAAGCTCATTATCGTCTACATTGCGTTCAAAATTATCAGAGCCCAAATCATTGTGGTAATAGTTTGCGTTAAGTAATACACCCAGTTTTTCGTCTTTACCAAAACGTTGGCCATATTGCAATTGCCCCTGGAGGTTTGCTTTTCCCATCAGGTTATTGTAACCACTGCCAAAAGAACCGCTAATTGCGGCTTTACGGCTCTGTGCAGTTCTGGTAATCAGGTTAATAGACCCTCCTATTGCATCACCATCCATATCTGGGGTAAGTGCTTTGCTCACTTCTATAGAAGCTAGCTGGTCTGACGGGATAGCATCAAGGGCTACAAAACGCACATCAGCCTCTGGCGATGGAATCTGCTCTCCGTTTACGCTGGTATTGGTAAACTGTGGCGCTAAGCCCCTTACAGAAACGTACCTGCCCTCACCCTGGTCACGTTCTATGTTAATGCCCGGTACACGTTGTAGGGCTTCTGCAGCATTAGGATCCGGAAATCTACCAATCTGATCTGCAGCAACAATGTTCTTAATGTTATCGGCATTCTTTTGTTGGTTCAATGCCTTGGCTTGTCCTTGGGTATAACCTGTAATAATTACGTTGTTCAGGTTCTGTTGGCGGGCATCAAGGGCAATGTTCAAGATCCTCAATCCATTGTTTTCTACGTTTACGGTCAAGGTGGTGTCTTTATAACCAAGATACCTTACGGTGAGGTTTACCTTACCTGCATTTACATAAAATTGATACTCACCATTTAGGTTGGTAGCGGCAGCGTTACTGGTTCCGGTTACCACTACGGTGGCACCTGTTAATGGCTCTTTGTTTTTTTGATCGGTAATTTTGCCCTTAATAATTCCGCGTTGTGCCATGGCGGCTGTGCTGAACAATAAAAACGAAATCCCAAAAAATAAGATGTTAAGTTTCATAAAATCTAATTTGTTTTTTTCTTGCTGGCAAAGGTGTTATTGTGCCATTGGGAATTCAATTTTAAGGCGTTACAAAATAGATACAGCGTTAAAAAATGCGTTTACAAAACGTAAACAAGCCTATTAAAAACAATCATAAACATCTATATATCAATTATTTAATTTAAAATAAACAGCCATTAAGTTTGTGTTAACCCTTGGTTATGGCATTGTGAATCACCATCTTTTATTACAAACGTTGTATAAAGGCGGTTAAACTGTCTCCTTCTTCAAGGTTTAGCTTTTTGCGCAATCTGTATCTTGAGATGCGTAAACTGTCTTGTGAAATACCAAGCATGGTAGAAATATCTGCCGAGCTGAGGTTCATTTTTAGTAGGGCAATTAACCTTAGTTCAGAAGAGGTAAGTGTGGTACTGTGTTTTTTTAGGCTTTCAAAAAAGTGTTCGTGTACCCGCTCAAAAACAATCCTAAAATCGTTCCAGTTCTTTTCCTGGTTATTGTTAAAGGTAATCAGGTTAATTACCTGTTTAAGTTCCTTTCTTTGGTCGCGTTTATCATCTTTAATCATGTCGCTCAGCTTGGTTTTAAGCTCTTCCAAGAGTTGGTTCTTTTGGATCAGGTGGAGGGTATGACTGGTCAGCTCTTTACTTTTCACTTCCAGATCGGCTTCCATCGCCTTTTTCTGCACTTCATAGAGCGCTTTTTGTTGTTCGCCCAGTTTCTGCCCATTTTTAATCTTCAGTCGTTGCCTGCTAATGATGCTTACACCAAGAGAAAGCGCTAAAATGGAGATCATCACAGCGCCAATGGTTAATACGGTATTGATTTTTTTATCCTTTTCGAGCTGTAAAATTGCATTGTCCTTTTGTTCTATTTCAAAGAGGGTCTGGAGCAATGCGAGTTGTTTTTTATTGTCCTGAGAAAAGATCTCCATAAAAATCTCTCTACCAGCTTCGCTGTAATGGTAAGCGCTGTCTGGCCTGCCCATGAGATCAAATGTTTTAGAAAGGTCTCTATAAGCGCTTGATAAATGGTATTGTGCGTTCATTTCCCTTGCCAAAGCAGCAGCTTTTTGGGTATAGGCCATTGCTTCGGTATATCTTTTCGTTTTACGGTAAACATCACCAATGTTATTGATAATTTCAATCTTGGCCATATTGGCGTTGGCTGTAGTATTGAGCTGTAGTGCAAGGTTGAAGTATTTTAATGCAGAGTCGAGCTGTAAACGGTCTTCATATACGCTCCCCAAGTTTTCGTAAATTTTCGCAATCCCGGGATGGTCATCGGCACGTTTAAATTCCTGAAGTGCCAACAACTGGTATTTAAAGGCTTGGTTGTGGTTGTCTGTTTTCTCGTAGGTTTGGCCAATGTAACCGTATGATTCTGCTATGCCATTTATGTTCTTTAGTTTTTGATAAATGGCAAGTGCTTCGCTAAAAGTTTCTAATGCTGTAGGGTATTGTCTGTTATAATAATAGGTTTTGCCAATTTTGTTGAGGTTGCCGGCCTGTAAATCAGTTCGCTGTCCTTTTTTATAGTGGGCATCGGCCTTATAATAATTTACCAGGGCTTGCGAGTATGCCGCCTGATCATAAAAAAGTTCGCCAATCTGCTCATAACAAACTGCAGTTGCATGGTCATCTTTACGCTTTAGCGCTTCATTTAACTGCTTTTTGATCTTTACAAAAGAGGCATTCAAGTTATTACCTGCAGATCCGTAAACTTGTTGTTGGGTCTCTTTTTCGAGCGTTTGGCCAAATCCTGTCTTAAACAGCAAAAGCGACAGCAGTAAACAAATTATAACTGTTTTCATCAATTTGAAGAGCCTTTGATGGCAGGCCTCAAATTTAGCTTTGGAATGTTAACTGTGGGTTAAGATAATGGTTTATTGGTTCAATTGTTCATTGGTTCATTAGTTGTGGTGTTTACCGCGCAAGGATTGATAGGGTTCATTTTTAGCTACAGCTTCTGTGTTGATTTACAAATATTTTTGTCATCGATGTGAAGAGAAATCTATCTATGGTAACCATCTGGCTTTTAGCCACAGATGCACAGATTTTGAATGGAAAGGCTCTTTTAGGCTGTTTATACAAATATGAGGGGAACGGACTCTCGGACTTCCCGACTTTCGGACTCTCTTCGCCACAGATTCTGTGTTAATTATCAAATATATTTTAATTTTGTTCCATTCAAGGCGGCTTTAAGCCAGCCTCATTAGGGCAGTTCATTTTATAATGGCTGCTCTAACTATTTATATTCCATCCTTT
>Ga0247810_10000262_pt1 | contig 74083 bp, 65 predicted proteins | sample UWRJL119311C1_FD_179918 | JGI IMG/M metagenome (GOLD analysis project Ga0247810, IMG submission 179918) | Plant litter microbial communities from Arlington Agricultural Research Station in Wisconsin, United States - UWRJ-L119-311C-1 | ecosystem: Environmental > Terrestrial > Plant litter >...
AACTTATAAAGCTAAATAGTTGGCAAGCGTCAACTCTTAATTTAATGTTTACATTTATTGTACATTACATATTTTTGGTGGACAGAACACAGCCAGTCACCTTTTTTTTTTTAATAATAAATTGAAGCTGGTACCTACAGAATCCTATATTATTCGCTCAGTATCTACCTATTTATGATGTCTCTGGAATCCGATGTGTTGATCATATCATGCCTTCGTGATCATCTCCGTGGACTAGTTTGTAAGCTTCTCCATGAATGTCGTAGCAACGAATGAGATCTTTGTCAGCAAGCCGTGACTTATCAACTGTACGCAATGGTTCAAGAATCTCTTCGTGGACTCTTTGCTTGATGAGGTTGAAGCACATAAGTTGAGGCTTTAATTCAAGTTCAAACTTCTGCTGTAATTCATCCATCCAATAACCATTTGCTTCCTTGACGTCAAAATGGAAGTTTCCGAATTCCTCTTCATCAGCCTCTCGTGCTCGTTTTGCAAGTAAGTCAATTAGTGAGTAGGCTGCGTTTCTGATTTCTATGCGTAGGGTGGTTTCTTGCTGTCCAACGCAGGTGATGTTGCTTAAATGGTCCAGGATCCGCACCGTAATACGGCCTATCAAGAGTTGACAATCTAGCGATGTAGGAAGCCTACCTGTGGAGAATAGAGCTCTGCAGTTAGGGGTAAACTGATTCTGCAAGATGTCATCAAGTGTCCCAAGTTCGACGATTGCCGAACTTTGGTTAGCGTTAGCCATAGATGAGGCGTTACCTTTGTTTGTTTGTTGTTGTCTGATGTTATTTCGGGCTGATTTCCGATTCTCTGAGAACTCTAGTATAGAGATGCTCTGTCTGGGTGGCTTGGATCCGAATGTGAAAATTCAAACCAATATGCTAATATATAGTAGAATTGTGAATGTTCATAATTATTTGTGCCATGTTCATTCATCTATTTAGATAGATGCTTAAGAAAGTTTAATATAAAGAGAACAGGGTTGGAGACTGCTGCATTGTATCATTCTTTGAAATTGTCTGGACAGCTATGAATATTGACTACAAAGAGTTGAACAAATATCTAGAGAACAATGCACCAAGATCATTCTTTTCTTACACTCGTTCTCTGTTGTTTGTTCACCTTTATTGATATCAGTAAATCCGCACAGCGGGATCAAAATCATAGCCCCATAGCCACTTTTGGAATACTGGATCAGCCCAACGATTAGGGTGACCTTCGGACGGTAGACTATTTAGCAATTTAAGATCTCTAGCTTCTTGATCTGGCCCATCCTCAACCAGGCATAACGTTCTGAAAGCATTGCTTTCTTCAGCTATTCTCATCATCCGTAATTTCCTAACACTCTCATAGGTTCGGAGAATATGGGGTATGTCTTGTTTAGACTTTACATCCTGAAACATTACTGTGAGAGTCCCTGCGTCTTCAATTGCTTGCGCTGCTCCTTGTGCCCTAGCATGCATTAAAGTCAGTCATACTTGATCTTGTATATCAAACCAACATACAGATAAGGAATGATAGCATGACAAGCATCCCCCAACATGGTAAATGTCCCTTGCTTGCTTGTCCAATTCTCCATCTCCATATTCTCCTGCAATCTCCACTTAGTCGACGAGGCCACCATTCCCATCATCTTTTTAATTCTAGGCTCCCAGTTCTTTGTGAGCTCTTTGATCTCAGAGAGGTTTGCCTTGCTCGAATTTTCGAACTCTGTGGTAGTGTCTGGAGCTACAATGATTAAATTGCAAGGTTCTCTCTCTCGTAGAGGATAGAAAACTACGTGACTATGCGGACCTAATACTGCAAAGTTACTAGGTGTACCATTAAGAGCAAAGAAACTTCTCGCACCAATCCAATAGTGGATTTCGGGGTAATCTACTAAGCTCTCCAAGTCCTCATGCTTCATGAGATAAGCTGGGTCAAGAGTGACTCTATATACCAAAGTCCTCTTTGGAATTGGTGGGGCTTTTCCTCCGAGAAGTGCCTCACGACATTGACTTCTCAGCCCATCAGCAGCAATGACTACATCTCCCTGTACTACAGTCCCATCGTCTAGTTCTAAACCTGGCTTATCAAAATCTACCCCTTTAACAGCTGAGTTCAGTTGAATTTTCACTCCCAGTTGTTTAGCTGCTGAAGCAAGCACGTAATGAAAATCAGCTCGGTGAATCAGAAGATACGGTGAACCATACACACTCCCACAATGGGGAAGGAGATTCTGCTCTGATAGTATTCTTCCATCAGTGTAGCGGTGTATAGCAATATTGTTTGGTATAACAGCATATCGTTCAATGTTTTGAAGCACCCCGAGTTTTCTGAGCACCGCACTGCAATTTGGCGGAATATGAATGCCCGCACCAATCTATGATTCAACACAATTAGTAATATGTAAACTAACTGAGCCGGAAGAATACTTCTCTTAGTGATGACGATTGCTCTAGAATTTCAACTTCATGGCCAGCTCTTGCTAAGCCAATGCTAGCTGCCAATCCACCTAATCCGGCTCCAGCAATTACAAACCGAAGCCTAGTTGATGATTTCTGCGTTTCATTGTCCATTGCTAACTTTCACATTTATAAAGATTATTGCACAGGCAATCGTTCCATATGAGAACTGATCATTGACCATGGATATTGAATTTATTAAATAATAAGGAATTCATCAACAGCCGTCTCCGTTTATGTTAGCCCCACTTGTGTACATACATATTATAGGCAATGCATAGCTTGTCCTAGCCTATTTGGATCCATGTATGGCTACTATTACAGAGTGACCAAAGGCCTGCACTCTCGAATCCCATTGGTTATCAGATTCAAAGGTCAGGTGCCAATTGCAATACTTTCGAGCCCAGTTGGTGACAGATGACAAAGACATGACCATTTGGTCCCCAATAGCTTGCTTGTCTTTCATGCCTTTAGCTCAGCAACTTTGCAGAAAATGCTGATACTGACTTGGTAGGCAAAATAATATATCAAAGCACGTAATTGGACAGTTCTTGTCTGAGCCACAATCTCCCAATTGCACTTGAAGAGTCCTCCAGGATTACAAGCAAACAATTGACTCAGGTAAGAGATATTAAGTTTCTACTGTTTCTGAACATTGCGTGTCGGAAGATTCTTTTCCTCTAGCTTTGGCCGGGGAAGTCAAGTGTCAGTTGCAAGAGACGTGACCTGGCAATGACAGATACAACAAGCTTATCTAGTGAATCTATGATTGTGTGAGCCTATTATTCTTGTGTTATCTTTCATATGTATGAAGATATTTAGGAGCACCCCCAAGTTTCATTGTTTTCATCACTTTACGCCCACACCCTCCCTCCAACCTATTGGTATTAGAGCCGCAGCAATACTTCCAACACCTCTCTCCGTGGCCAATAAATTGAACTGTGCCGCCGCATTTCTCGTATCTTGTATATCAATCCTAATCCCCAAGCTATTGATATACTGTCTCGTCCGCGGACTAATCGGTCTCATCTCCTTTCCCAACCCTAATATCAATATGTCTATCCAAATATTATTAGCAAAGCCTCTCAAAATATATCCTAGGTTACACCAACCAGGTTTTGGCCAGACCAGACCCAATAGTCCCCAACTCTCATCTTCCACATCGAACCTGCCCTTTCCGTCAACTAGCATCTTTCCTTTCGACTTCTCTGCCTCCCAAGGACACCACGCGAAAGCTTCTCCCCCAACAAGCATAACACCTTGTCCACCCACAATCTTGACTCCGCTGTTCAGGTGGAACCCATCCCATAAGCACGCATCTATACTCGTGCTAGGGACTGGCGTGTTGCCTAAGACATTCAGATTACCGAAATCTGTCTGTGTATCTTCTTCCGAAGCTGGACCACGATCATGAGATTTTGGAGCAGTGGAACGGCGCGCTGCTGGGAAGAGGATTCGTGAGCTCGTGTTAAAGGTGCGCCGAGGAATAGTAGCAAAGGCAGCAGCAGTATTTGGAGCTCGAGAAGTAGTGCAACGGGTACACGATCGAGCAGAGGGAAAGAAGAGGAACGTGGTCAAATCACGGATTGAGGGACGTGACAGTAATGCATTTGATCGTAGTGAGGACATGACGAAGAATTGACCTAATAGGAACAGGCAGTGCGAGGTTGAGGTGGAGTTCTTCTATGACTATTGAGGTTCGCGAGCGTCATGATAAATGCCAAGCATTGATAGCTATGCCTATACACGTGATGATATTTGCGTTGAACCAAGTTACAAGCATTTCCAATACCTTCACATATTTAAATCCAGAAATAGATCTATCAAATATGATTAAATATATGTCGATAATTGTAACTGGAGATATGTGCCGTTAACTATTTATCAGGCTGGCTTGATGTTTAGAGATTTCTCAGTATGAAAAACTGGTCGTAAATAAGTCCATAATATTAAAAATATTGAATACAAAGGTTTGGTAAGGAAGGTTTGTCTGATATATCTAATAATATTCAAATGGTTCTATCTTCGTCCATCCAAGTAACCTTTGATACGTTAACATATTGATTTTTTCACTCTGCTGCATGTTCCTCATAGAACCATCAATCCAGACTCTAGGCCTTGATTCCATACGGAGTCAAGATTAATTAGAATGCCGCGTTCAAAGTACCGCCCCTTCAACTCGATTTTCTTGTTTTGGAGTTCAATCCTTTCAAAGAAACCAGTCTCGCCTTTCTCTAGGCGTGCTGCATTCCAGTCGACATGAGTCCTCCTATATGTGTTGTCAGTAGCGTTTCCTGATTGAGACCTGTAATTCCCTGGCTATCAATTCATTCAGGGTGTAAGACTCACCATGCGGGTGTGCCAATCAGTTTGATACTTCCAGGCGTTGTGTCACTAAATATTCCCTCGACCTCCTCGAGAAGCTTTTGGCTAGTCTCCGGAAACAAGAAATAAACGTGAATAAACATGGCAGCACAAAAGATAGCGAAGACAAGATAGACCTTCCACGTTATTTGGGCGAAGGCAGGAGGGACGAAATATGCAAGCGCAAAGTTGAATGCCCAGTTCGCGCTAGTGGAAAGAGCCACTGCCTTGCCCCGAACACGTAAAGGATATAATTCTGGAGGATAGACTATGTCTTGTTAGCATAGATATATCTACTAAAGATTCAAAGTCATACTCCAAGATACCGGACCCCAGGTTGGTGCGAAAGAGGCGACGAAAAGATAGGTACATGCAATGATTGCCTTCACAGGTTTACCAGTGATGGACATGGATTCTGCATCGGTGGAAAATTGACCTGGAGCAGGAGTTGTTGAGAAACATCCAAATAATACAGCATTGACAGCCAGCCAGGTCAGCATCAGAAAGGCTCCTATCAAGAGAGTTCGTCTGCGACTTAAGTGCTGTTAGTAATCTATCGCCACAGAAATGTGAGTGTATCACTCACCCCCATGCGTCTACCCAGATCAAAGCCGGGACGGTCATGGCAACATTGATTATGAACGTGATAGATGAAGGGAGGAGAACACTGTCCCCAAGGCCCGCCATAGTAAAGACATATGTGATATAATACATCATAACATTCATACCCGTTAACTGGGACCAAATTCTGTATGCAAATTAGCAGCAATTATTCTCTGTTTAATAAATCTATACTGAGATCTTGAAGCACATATCAAACTTAATAGTGGCTGTCAAGTGCTTCGCACTTACTGGGTGAATACTCCAATGTGGGTTCGGTTGATCAACCTGTTTGTGTGAGTTTCTATGGACTGATACGTTTGTCAAAGATAACCTACTTCGGCTTGAGCAGTTCCCAATAGGTGACATCTGCATTAGCGCGTTCGAACTCAACAACTGCTCGAATCTCATCCATTTCTTTGGTGACGAACGGGGAACTTGCGTTACCCTGAGCATGGACTGGTTTCATCAGCATGATCTCAGGTAAAGGGTGACACACAGATATACCAAGGGCAAGTATGTTCCGAGCTTCGTCCCAACGGTCATTTCTTGCAAGCCAACGTGGTGATTCTGGTAAGAAGACCATGGAAAGACCTAGGAATATAGCTGGGATCATCTGTAGTCCCCAAGCTATGACAACATGCAGACATCAGTAGGTTTATTATGGTAAAGTTGGAAAGATGAACAAAGTTAAATAAGCAAAAGTTGCAAGCACGACTGACTTACGTAGTCTGAATGCAGTACTTCCATCAATGAACGAGGCCCCATAACTGATGTAGAACATGATCAAAATTCCCCAAGTAATTGCCCCTAACAATAATTAGAGGCCAGCACAATAAAGTAGGAGTAAGGACTCACATTGCTGACACCCTACCAGACGGCCGCGCTTTGATGGTGGTGCGATTTCGGTGATGTAAACTAAGTTCAAGCAGAGGATGTTAGTGTGCTTATTACATATGACAGAACCCCCAGAACACCAGTGTGTGTAAATATTCTAACAACCGCTATGAAACTTAAGTGGAGAAGTTTGGTAAAGCAAGTTACATACCTGGAACTTGTGCTGAGCAGATTCCAACAGAAATTCCGTTAATGACACGTCCAGCAACCAACATGCCAATATTCTGGGAAGCGCAGACGATAATGCTTCCGATAATCCTTCCAAAGATAAGCACGCGCCTCGCTAATCGCAGTTTTCCAGCCAATACATACCAGATTATAGCCCCTATTTGAATTGAAGATTTTCTGCCAAACATATCGGAGACATATCCAGAAAGGATAGCACCTAGCCATGAGCCACCGGGCATTGCAGCAGTGATACCACCTGGTGTATGTCAGCTATGGACCATGGAATTACATGGGGAATCCTATGAGTACCTTGAACACTTGCCAGCGGTCCGGAGCACTTTCCGTCGGTTTCGAGGTAGAGCGGGCCTTGGTTAAAATAGCAGAGGTATGCCTTTGTGGAGATGATTGCAGACATGCTCGAAATACTGAAGAGATGCTTCCAATTAGTACCTTTTGGATGTTGAAGTCGCAGCATTACAAGTACACTTACTCAAAGCCAAATAATCTACCTCCCACGACTGCAACTGCTGCAATAGCGTAAACATTACCAACAATGGCCATGGTGAATATACCTGTAATCAGACGCGAGAATTAGAGTTTCAAGGAGTGAGACTTGAATGTTTTACACTCTGACACACACACGATACAATCTAGGTGCGTGCTGAAGCTTGATCCAAAATTTATCTTCGGAGTGGATGATTGCTCGTCTTGAGAGAGTATGAGCGAGCTGCAATGTAATGTAGGAGTGCCTCGCTCCTCTGATCAGATGAAAGAAGTAAGAGCAATTTGAAGTACAATTTGAAGCGGAAAGAAAGCACGCAGTTTGCTGAAGTTTTGAATTTAGGATAGAGGGAAGGCATGTTGAACATAGAACTTGCAACTATAGTAGCTCGATGTGGAAAGAAGAAATTGAAGAGAATCATGGAGATGGAATGAAGGTTACATTTATTGAACTTCTGAGTCGCATCTAGACCAGAAGTCGTGAAGAATGCTAGCATAAGCTTGTGGAGATTCTAACACAAGCAACAGAGGAATAAATATTGAAGTTGGCTGTGTCCAATCTATACCATTTATGCAGGGTTAAGGCTAGGGTGTATTTATGCAAGAGTTATGCACGCATGGTCACTGCATAACCTTAATTATCACCCTTCTTAAGGGGGCGAAGCTGGGGAAGTGGAGAACATCGTCAACGTCAGCACCGAAGGCATGAACAATTAAGTTTAAGTTTCAGTAATTTTGTGATAGCAAGAGAAGCTGGGTTTATATTCTCTCTATAATTGAAATTCCGTGATCTTGTATCGTGCAAGTCTCTCTTAAAATTTGCCACGCCTTACGATTCTGGTGTATCAAGCAGTAGGCCTATATTCGTAACAATACCTCCACTTATGTCAAATCAAACCTCTCAATATTAAATCTCCCAGTCACTTTTCATATCGAACTCATATACAGACAAGCTGCTGGTGTTCACATAAAGGGGATTATTAGTCAACATGTCATGTAATATCCCTTAACCAATTCTTCGACTCCAGCTAACTGTGCTAAGTTCTCAGTGCCTCCCATGACACCTTCTGTACAGCGACCCTCGCACCCCACGTCACGAAGACGCAAGCACTATCCCTTCTCCACGACAATGACCGTATGATCCGCACGTCACCCATCGTCGTGTCCGTTACCCGCCTTCCGGATGCCGCCTCTATTGCCTTCTTCCAAAACGAAGCTGCAGAGTACCAACCCGGTCCAGGTGAACCACCAATTCCCGTGTACGAGGTAACTGAAACCACGACTGGGCCACCCGAGGGAGAGACAACGAAGTAAGTTATGCCTTGTATTTCAAATTCTGTAGCAACGACCGTGTGGTGCTGACGCGCCAAATAGTTGGAGGGGCGGATGGGCCAAAACATTCATCCCGGAGTCTTTGACGTATCAGACGAGCCAGCAGGTGAAGGAGGATGGGATGATTGCTATCACGCATGCGCCCAGTGAGCGACCATATGTTTTATACACTTCGGAAATGTGAGCTGACGCTTTCGTAGTGGGAGTAAGAAGTATCACCACGTGGAGGCTACGTGAAGAAGGCGGAAAGCTGATACTCGAAGAAGAGGGACGCTGTACAAGTAATCGGATGCTGATGACATTCATTAAGACAACTCTCCAAGCCAGCCACAACAAGGTTGTCAAAACGGTAGTTGAAATTTTAGAAAGCGACACCACCCCTGGAGAAGGTATGGTATCTACTAAAGAGCCAATCTCTTAAACATTTTAAACTAGATGCACAGAAAGACTATTAATTGTGGAAAATAGATAAGGTGAGATATTATAGATAGCCATTATATAGATATATATTCAGTTTACGATGTTTATTCAATTTACGATGTTCATTTTGTGCAATCGCACCTGCTAGATATACTTCGTACATGCATCACTTTCACCCACCATTGACCTATATTCAATGGTGTCCAACCTTACTAACCATCCAACACAGCTTCGAGGAAGCCTTTGTGTTTTTTAACAAAACACGTCCATCTTTTTCTGGAAAAAAGGGGGGAACTGCTGGTAGATGGCTGCTAATCAGTGAGCGATGGAAAGCCTAGACACAGGCAGGTATTGCTCACACGTCGTCTCATTTTTTGGAGCATCTCTATCTACAGCTCTGTGTGCCTTCCCACCCTCACCATTCACGCTCATCTCCACATTCCTTCGTATCCATATTCACACCATCTCAAATGAAGTCAGTTTCGGCCTCGCTAAATTGTTGGTTTTACCCCAGCTTACCCCGGCTTTTCCCCAGACTCCACCAAGATTGATTGACGTCCCGTTAGATTCTGTGGGTCATCTGCTTTTTGAAATATGTACTGAATGCTGAGTGAGGTCATATATATTGATCTATGTATAGTAGGCTGAGTGAAGATCTAACATGTATCTGTATATACACACCATATCGTACATGGATCAGATTCATATCGTACAAAAGCACCAAAGAGTGTTAGGCCGCCCCATCTACTCGATCCTTTTTCTCCTGCTCACCTTGCCCAATGGAACTTTCTTTGACTTCCTCGTCGGCTTTATTTTCCTGTCCCGGTCCCTCCTTCACACTCTTCCACTCCAATCCACACGCACAGAAGAACGCAGCGATCGCGCACGCAGCCGTGATCCAGTAGGTATTGGTCAACGCGTCCACATACGCACGTAAGATCCCATCCAGTGCATCTTCCCTGTGCAATTGCGTCAAGATACTCCGTATCTCGGTGGCACCGCTCCGCAGGAAGATCTGCGCGTCGAGATCTGGTTCATACTTGTTGATACCAGTGACCAGACCGTTTTGAAAGATCGATTGGGCAACGGCGATGAAGAGTGCGCCGCCAAGCTGTTGGAAAAATGAGACGCAGGCGGTGCCGACAGGGACGTCAGCAAGAGGGAGCACAGTTTGGACAACGAGGATGCCACCTTGAAATCCGACACCTACGCCAGCGCCAGCGAGGACTTGATAGCCGAACCATTGGCCTGTTGAGGTGTGAACGGTGAAAGTGGTTATGAGAGCCGAGCCGATGGAGAAGAAGACCATGGAGACAAGCATGACGGGGACATAGTAGCCTATGGAACTAATAAGTACTCCAGTGAGTACAGAAGCGAGAACGGTGGCAATCAGGAGGGGAAGCAGTTGGATTCCGGCCTTTGTGGCAGAGGATCCTTTGACGGATTGGAAGTAGATGGCAAGGTAGTATATGATGGCAAAGAAAGCTGCACCAAAGAAGAATGCAAACGCCATTGCGAAAACCACATTACGATTGCGGAAGAGACGCGGTGGAAGTGTGCCCTTCTCTCCCAGTCGGATTTGGGAATAGCCAAACAAGATTAATAGAAGACCAGCCCCGACGAAGAGACCAATGATGCGGGAGTTTGACCAAGGATATGTGGATCCTCCCCACTGAAGAGCTAGGAGGAGACAAATTACTGCCGGAATGATGATTGATGCACCGATCAGGTCCAGTTTCAATATACGCTGGAGAATGGGAAGGTTTTCGGGATTGTTCTCACGGTGAATAACCAGATACCATTGGATCACCGCGATCGAAACTGCTCCGATCGGAAGACTACATATAAAATCAGTCTGTGCTCATTCACGTATCTAAGGGCATTTCTCACTTGATATAGAAGCACCATCGCCATGTGACGTGGTCAGTAAACACGCCACCTAAGAGTGGCCCGGCGACTGATGCTATTCCCCACATACCACCGACCAGTCCAAAAGCTGCTGGTCGTTTGCGTAGAGGCACTGTATACGTGAGTGTGAATTTCGGAGAAGCATGGGTCACGAGATGCTGCCAGGAGATACTTACGACAATATGCCAGGATCACTATGGCACCTGAAAACAATCCTCCTACTCCAATTCCAGCTACAGCACGGCCAACGATCAAAGCCACGCTACTTGGAGCAGTGGCACATACTAGCGAGCTGGTCGACGTGTCAATTTCTATGCTCGGCTAAACAGGAATATGGAAACTCACCCAATCTCGAAGACCACAATCGCTGCGATAAAAGTGTACTTGATCTGTAACAATTAGCCAAAGTCAGGTAGGACAGAAAACGGCTACGTACGCTGAAAATGGTGTATATCCTTCCCCAGGTCGGCTGCAGAGCTGTAGCGGTAAGGAAGTATGCACTTCCATACCTATTTGAATGTCAACTACAGCTATTAACTCGAGATGGAAGTGACGCACCAGCCGATATCTCTGATAGAATGGAATTGATCAGTGATTTTGGGAATGGCAGTTGAGATGATGGTGTTGTCTAAAGCGACCAAAAACACTGCTAGACATAGCGCCGCCAAAATTACTGCAAGCTTCAGGCCGTGAGGATATTCAACATCTTCATCATGCGGCTCTGTCGATGGCGTTTCTTTTTCTGCAATAACATGAGCGTTTCCGTTAGGCTTCACCGCTGAAGCAGCATCATTTTCTTTCTCGTCAAAACCTGTGGTTGTTGGCTTTTCCACGGTATCATGCACCGGATCGGCATGCGTCCTCGTGGACGTCTCCTTGAAACTTTCCAGCGCTGCGGTACCCGACATGATGCAGAGAGTTGTTTGCTTTGTCGCGAGCGAGGTTTTGGTGGAGAGCTAACACAGAGGAGAATAGTGACGTGAAGTGAGTCCCTCCAATCTAGACCAAACAAAGAAATTGGAAAAAGAAATGATCCTTACACACAGCTCTCCAGGCAACGCATTTATACTTCTGTAACTCGATCGCAGTCATAGCAAACCACAGTCCGCGATAAGAGCGCCATGGCGTTTTGCTTACTTTGGCGTCCATGACCGGTGTCCAAAGTATTACTTTGGCGAGATTGTAACGTATCGCGGACAACCTGGGAACTCCGAGACCCTCTGGGTGTGTGGTTAGCCGGACACCAAACCAAGCCTAATGTAAACACCACTTTTTCCTTATTGTTTAATTGACTCATAGTTCCTTCTAACATTCTACTGTATAATACTTTGGGTTTAGCCCTCGTGAAGTTTATTACTCTTGTGGTGTCACTAAAAGTCACGTCATTGTGCCACTACGGCACAGTACAGTACATGGCAGTTGGATGAAGCATATATACTAGTACATTTGATATCTATTAGCTGCCTGCCTTTAGGAGCTACCTCCAGTCTAATCGCGCATTCACAATGAGTATGCTTGAACACAGTAAACCATGTGCGGCATGAACCGAGATCATGGTACAAGACTGCATAAGCGGTTAAGCTGCTGATTGAGTTGCTGATTGAGAGTTTGGGATAGGATTCAAAGTCTATGACTCTGCCAAGAATATATCATTCCACGACCAGAGAAGATGATAAGTCACGTGATATATGAATATCACCTGACATCGTGATTCTGCCCTATTGCCGCCTAACGCGTGAGTCGGTCAGGCCTGGTTCTATGGAGCCCAACTCCCCGTGTCACCCGAACCTCAATCTTCACTTTCTCTCCACACAGTTTATTTGATAGCTCACCCACAGCCCTCCCGGATCCTCTGATACATCACCTCGGTCAGTCGTTGATGATCCAGCAGATACCTGCGTCTTCAGCAGCTCTTCATCTCGGTAACAGTGTGCTTTGGCACGCTAGCCCGACTGGAACAAGGACAGGGGTCTTAGGTTGTTTTCGGATTCTTGCTTCTTTCTCCTAACCGCTACCACAAAATCACTCCAGCTTTCGCGCTTGTTCGCTGCTGTTGCTGCTATTTATACAGCTGTACAGCTATAGTGCACTGTACAGCTTCCCTACGAGTCTCGTTAGTCTTCTTGCTTAACCTCTGATTTATTCATCGTCAATTCTCTTTCATCTTCCAGCGAGCACTTGTGGTAACTCCAGAGCTTGAATATCCTTGTGGGGTAATTGCGTCTGCAGGGTTTGAATTCAAAGTCGTGCAGCTGGACACCCCCTTGATTTCAATACACTAGTGTCCTGAAACCACGTATCTGGTAGGTCTTTCTTTGCTTTTCTGAACCTGCAACTCCATATTCTTGCTCGGATTACTGCATACTTTGTTACTTCATGCATACCTTTTATACGCTTTATCATTAGTAGTTATATTTATCCTATAGCCACGTCGACATGGCCCAACGACTAATTATTTATTCAAGGCTTCCCAAGTTCTTTCGTTCAGATTTAACTCATTCTGCCCCTGTTTGATCATCTCTTCAAGTTGATAGGCTGTCTATTATTCACCACCCCATCAATCACAGGTTCTCATTTCCCTATGTCTAGCTACGGTGGACGAGGGGGCGGAAGTAGAGGTGGGGGAGGGAGAGGCGGCGGGAGCAGGGGAGGAAGCTCCGACCGAGGAGGGAGTTTCCGCGGAGGCAGTGATCGTGGAGGTGGACGAGGAGGACGAGGCGGGGGAGGAGGTGGACGTGGTGGAGGCCCAGCTCCAGTACAAGTTTTCCAGTAAGTGCACTGATCATTCCCCTGGCCAAATTAGGCTAACATGATGTTAGCGATCCGAATGTTCCATATGCTCCTCCAGATGGAACAGTCATGAACATCGAGAATTCTTATATGAAGAACGCATCAGGCATTGGAGCCGTTGGAGCATTGAAAGTTGGCGATACGGTCCAATTTCCTCCACGTCCAGGTCATGGAACAGCAGGTAAGCTAAGTAAACTTCAAATTAAACATCATCATACTGACTTTTTGGTAGGCAGGAAAATTGCTGTCTACGCCAATTATTTGAAGGTTACGGCCCAAGCCCAGCTACAGCTTACACGATACAATGTTGAAATATCGCCAGAGGCGAAGGGCAAGAAGCTCGCTCGAGTCTTCCAGCTTCTTCGAGAGTATGGGTCCTAAGTTAAATATGCATGCTTGTACTAACGTCTCGCCTTAGGCTTCCAGAATTTACTCGTGTGGCCACCGAATGGAAGTCCATGATCATTGCCCGAGAACCTCTAACGATTTCAGATCCCTACACAGTCGATATCGTGTACCGTGCCGATGGAGAGGACGAAGCGCTGGAAAACGCACAGACATACAAGGTAAGAATCATTACGCCTACAACCCTTGCCGTAGGAGACTTCGTGAACTATCTTTGCGCCACAAATACTGGCCCTGAATTCGTTCAAAAAGCCGAAGTAATCCAAGGTCTCAATGCTCTGTTTGGTCACTCACCACAATCCCGTGGTAATATCACCTCGATTGGTCAAAATCGGCACTTCTTGACAGATCATTCTGCCAATAATCAACGCAACATTCAAATTCTTGGTGGTGGTCTTGAATCATTACGAGGTTACTATCAGAGTCTGCGCCCAGCAACTGGGGGTCTATTGCTAAATATTAATGTCACTCATGGTGTCTTCTTAGAGCCTGTGCGTCTTGATTATCTTTATCCCAAACTCGGTTCTGGGAACAAGGTCACTCTTCAAAAGAAGTTAAAGTTGGTACGAGTGGAAATCACTCATTTGCCAGCAAAGAAGAACAAAAAGACAGGCGGGAATATTCCAAGGGTCAAGACAATATTCGGCCTCGCTCATCCTCAAGATGGTCGGTCAGAAGCCCATCCACCCCAGATTCCTTTGCAAGGCGCTTCTTCATCGCAAGTCAAGTTCTGGCTGTCGACTATTCCCCCAGCTGCTACCGCTGCTGGTGGCAAAGCGCCAGCCAAGAAGCCTAGTGATCAGCCCTTGCCATCGAATACGTACATTTCAGTGTTTGACTACTTTCGCAAGAAGTATCCGCAAATCAAACTCAATGGAGATCTTCCAGTTGTCAATGTTGGCAATCGCGACCATCCCAGCTTTCTTCCTGCTGAGGTCTGTACGGTTCTTCCAGGTCAAACCATCAAGCGACGCTTGAGTCCCGAACAGACACAAAAGATGATCACCTTTGCTTGTCGAAAGCCGTGGGAGAATGCCGAATCCATAATCAACGATGGAAAAGCTGTTCTTGGGTTGGCCCAGACCTCTGTTTCACCCCTGGGCCACTTCGGTCTACAAGTTGGAGCTAGCCTAATCACGGTGGCAGCACGTGTTTTACCACCCCCAGCAATCAAGTACAAGTCTCTGCAAAATAAAGAGACAGCACTCACGCCAAGATTTGGTAGCTGGAATATGGCTGATATCAAGTTCCACACGGGGTCCAACCTGAGATCCTGGACATACATCTTGTTTCAGTCTAGCCGTGGTAACAATACTGATCCAGGATATGTTAACCATACAGTCAGAAGCTTTGCCGCCTTTCTCAACAAAGCTGGGGTCAACGCCTCGGGTTTTATTACGAGCGTACCTCCACCAACCGTCCTGTTGAGGGACGGTGACGAGCTAACTAATGACAAAGTTATCAAGGATATTTTCCGCAAGATGCACTTGGCTCCTGCAAATCGCCCGAATTTTGTTCTGTGCGTGTTACCATATCCAGATGTAGCCGTATACAACAGTATCAAATCGGTTGCAGACACAAAAGCTGGGATACATACAGTCTGTGTGGTGGCTCAAAAGTTTTTGAAGGAGCAACGTCAGGACCAGTATTTCGGTAATGTGTCTCTCAAGTTCAATTTAAAAGCCGGCGGAATCAACCAGACTTTGGATGCACCAAAGATGGGTATTGTTGGCGAGGGAAAAACCATGGTTGTTGGTATCGATGTGACGCATCCTTCCCCCGGATCAAAAGAAGGTGCGCCTAGTGCTGCAGGTATTGTTGCCAGCGTCGATAAATTCTTGGGTCAATGGCCTTGTACCTTTTCTATACAAGAAGGTAGGAAGGAAACTGTCTCTGCTCTCGAAGCAATGTTTGCATCTCGTTTGGTAGTCTGGGAGAAATTCAACAAACAGCTTCCAGAGAACATCATAATCTACCGAGACGGAGTCTCTGAGGGTCAATATCAAATTCTGCTAGATGTGGAACTCCCCCTAGTCCGAGCTGCTTGTTCGAAAAAGTATCCCGCCACTGCTACAAAGCAGGGATTCCCAAAGATTTCGATCATCGTTTGCGGAAAACGTCATCACACGCGGTTCTATCCAACACAGGAAGGCGAAGCCGATCGATCTTCCAATTGTGGCCCCGGAACAATTGTTGATCGTGGCGTTACGGAAGTTCGCGGGTGGGATTTTTTCCTTCAGCCTCATGCTTGTCTGCAAGGTACCGCTCGTAGTTGCCACTACTATGTGGTGCTTGATGAAGTCTTTCGTGGACGCCAACTGAAGCCACCACACGTGAATCATGCTGATGCGTTAGAAGAGTTGACCAACAACATGTGCCATTTATTTGGTCGGGCAACAAAAGCCGTCTCCTTGTGCCCACCGGCGTATTATGCTGATTTGTTGTGCACTCGGCTAAGATGCTACCTTGCTGATCAATTTGATCCTAACGATACTTCGGCTAGTGCCAGCGTTGCAAGTGGTGCAACATCTCAATCTGACTCCGGTGTTACTATTCCACCCCAACTAGTTGACTCCATGTTCTACATCTGAGGCAACAGCTTTCGACAAATCTCTTTAGACCATCTAGGAGTTAGGGTTACTTTACATTTATGACTGTCGTTACAGCTATTGGTTATTCTTCCAATTTTAGCACTTGCAGGAATTTTCAAAATATTAGGTTGGATACTTAGCTGAATTCCATCATGATCCTGTGACTTTGTTTGCTTTCCCTGTGGCATGTGAGGTTTCATAGCAAAACTTCGGGTAAGGTTGAACACATTACATTCCAAACAACCGCCCTTGGGTTCTACATTGTAACTCCTCCCATCTCAATCCAACTTCACTCTCAATAATCACCCATCACCTCACCAACATGCAGCTTCCCCTACTCCTCACTCTTTTGCTCCTCCTAAGAAAAGCTCACGCATGCATCCACTTCCAAGCCGTCGCGCCCTATGACGACGAACAACCCTACCTCGCATCCATAACCCACAACGGCGTCCTCACCTGCTGGATCTCGATGACCTACGCTCACCACATGCTCATCCAGAAGCATACGCCGGTGCTGAGGAAACAGGATGAAAGCAGCAGGGACGTGGGCATGGAGTGGGAGTTTCAGCCGTGGGAGTTCGAGTGCTTGGATGGGTACGAGGGTAGAGCGATGATTGGTACGTAGGCCAACTTTTTCTCGACTCCCTCTCATTTCTTTTTCATTCCGTTTCCTCTTCCTGTGATCTGTTTATAAATTTGATCAAGGGAAGGTTAATGAGGAGGCGCAGTCGTTCTCTAGCAAGCACAACGAAGCGCAAAACAATGGGAAGAGATAAGATAGCTAACTAAACGGGAGTAACAGGCCGGCGAAGTTATGTCTACCGAGCGCGCGGGCGGGGATATTCGTGGGTGGCGGACATCTGGGAGGACGTCTGGGGGCGGGCGCACCGGTACCAGAAACAGCTGTACTGCGGGAAGAAGACGGAGGTGTGGATCGCTTGAGCGTGCTATGAGCGACGAGACGAGGAGGGGAGGTGGTTTCAAAATATCGTACATCGTGAGACGATCGTCGGGTCCAGGGAAAAGTCACCCTATAGTCACGAGCCTTCGCTTAAGCCCCTGAGTTAGATTAGAGGTTAGGATGATGTGTACTACGAACGAGAGCCGATGGGGTGAACAGCAATAATAGACTCCGGCTTGTTGATCTTGTGTTATCAAAAGGGATATGACGTTATGTATCCCGTTCCATCAAGCTTATATCAGCCGTAATATCGATATATCTAGCAACAGAACTTGCTCGATTATGTGCTCAGGTAGCTTAAGTCAAGAAAAAGGGGCCTTATAACTAATTAGGAGTCACCTTGCTTTAGCCTCTAGCGTTGCGACAAAGAGGTCCCAGAGAAGCTGTTCTGACCTATTGGCCATATGTCGTATCAACATTTATCTTCCCAAGACACCTGTGAAGAAATAGAATTAATTCAAATTAGAGATGAAAAGAGTGGTATATATTCCCTAACACCAGCGCCTAATAATATCCATATAAGAACCCCCTGTACACCCAATCCAGTATAGCCGGTTTGCTCAAAGTCTCCATAAGCTATAAGCTCCATGCTTCTGTTTTGTTTTCGCGCTTGATTTATGCTGATACCTATAATTGATGTAATTCCATCTTACTCATAACTCCAACCCAGAATGAAAATCATTATAGTTTCTGTCTATGTTCGTAATCTGACTGTCTTCAGCTAGCCTATTTACCGGATTTCATTGCCCGTGGCTTTTCGATCACCGCTTCTGCCAAGGTCCTCGTTGATGATGGTTTATCGAGATTATTGGGTTGGCGAACATTCGGACGTCTGTATTTGCGAGAGCTCTTTTTGCTAAGCTTTTTACGCGCAACCATAACTGGAACTGAAGACTTGGTAACGAGGTAATTAGAGAAAGAACCAAGAATAACACTGTGTTTTGTTAGCTCCTAGTGTTCAAACAGACCATCTCCGATCATAGTGTTACGACATACCCTTTCAGTGCGCTGCGCCCTCGACTACCTAGGATCACGAGTGTAGGCGAAAGATGGTCAATGACCTCCGTAATTAAATGCTTTGGACTCTTGCAATGGAGGACTTCAACAACAACTTTGACCTGCAGCTTTGTTTTCCTCAATAGTTTCGTAACCATATCAGTGATACCCTGTACGGCCCTCACGCGAGTTTGCTCCTCTCTGCCTTTCTCTCTTCCCATTGGGCTTGAACTAACACTATTTGACTCGAGCTTAAAGCCAGAACCCAATGGGCTAGGCTCAGGGACGGGGGCAAGCTTGGGTGTTGAAACTTTAGCAACAGCTGACGCTGCAACAGCCACAGCTTGCTCCCTGAGCCTGTCATCTCCACTTATCTCCGGTGTAGCAATACCAATCTCCTCGTCAACACAATAGATGGCAAGCATGGAATCTCCATCCCGTAAAACCGTTCCAATAGTCCATTCAAGTGCATGCTGTGCTTCTTCGCTAAGATCAGTTGCTACAACGTACTTTCGGACCCGTCGAGAATTCTCTTCTGCTTCCTTCAGCATCCTGTTATAATTTCCTCGATAAATACTGCGGACACAACGCTTGGTAGCAGGCGTAGACGTGATAACAGTCATGGTCAACGCAAGGCCCTGGGCGCCTTTGACGTCTTTGAGTTCTGCTTCAGTATCGCTTGTCACTGGAGTAAAAGCCATGTCATCAAAACTTGTATGAGGATGAACACCAGACTTGGAGGATTTTCCCTTGCCCCCAGATGGTCCTGTTACCTGCATCTCTGGGTCAAGCATAGATCGAGCTTTAACCTTTTGAGTCTCTCGAGCAGCAATTGTTTCTCCTATCGAAGGGGTCAGCTCTATGCCAATCATTTACCAGTTCATTCAGGAAGTTACTTACGTTCTTCCTCGGCGGCTGCCAAAAGACTCCGAGGCGTTCTTGGACCATCTGCTCTTCCCATGCCAAGATTTGTCGATTCAGTGCTTGCTCCCTCAGTATCTTTAGCACTCTTCTTCCTTCCTCGATGGCCATCTTCGTCAGATGTATCGACCTCCTCTTCACTGCTGTCAACAGCCGCATCGTCTCCCTCAACTGGTACATAATCTTTCTCGAGTCTAGCATCACCTTCTGCAATAGAGTCTCCGCTCTTTTGGCGTCCCTTCCGTCCCTTCTCACTCAATGTTGACAAGGAACCTCCTGACAGAGCTAGATTTCCATCTGAGAGGCGTCGGTAAGCACTGTTCATATCCAAAACCCTCCCATCTCTGAGAGTGAATTTGCTTGTATCTGAACCAGAGCCTGTATGTGGCGAATTGGATCGTAGGCCAAGACGGCTATGCGGTGATCTAGACTTGGCTGTGCTACTAATTCCATTGTCTGGTAGTGATTGATGTCGGCCTCGATCTCTTCCCCCGAAAGGCAATAAATCACCTCCCTTCATCACTTCTGACATTGCACTAGCTATCTTCTTCCCCGTCAGCGTAGACCCTTGTGTGTTCCTTTTTGGAACAACAGGTCCTCCCGGATTGCTTGGCAGAAATCCAGAGAATTGGTAGGCAGATGGTACTTCGAATCCTGGCGCCCTGGGTCCAAAATCTGCAGGATGTCTTGCTGCATCAGACACACTTCTCGGGTGGTTACGATTCGCCTTTACAGCGGTGTGATTTGCTTGCGTCGGTGAAGTTTGGGCGCTTCTTGTGGAGGAGGCAGATGAGGGAGGCCCGCTGATGTCTAGCATACTTCGTATTGGTACTCCAACCCTGCCGGCTCCGTTGTTTGATCCAGCAGCTGAACGTGCCCTTGGCGGGCTATCTCCAATATCCAGCATGCTCCTCATTGGGGATCGAGGTGTGAGCGGGGAGGGGGTACGGCCTTCTCTTGTTGAACTTGTCGAACCTCTTTGTCTCTTGGTGGTATTTCCTTCCAGTAAGGCCAAGACCTCTTTGGCTTCCTGGTCCAAGACCGACTCTAATGACATAGGGTATGACATGATTGTGGTCGGGCTGTTAAACGTTTGCCCCGAAGATGCTTGGCAAATGTATGGTCTGGGTAGGCTGCCAGAGCTGGTTGGGGCGACCCTAGGCTCTGGATATATCTCCTTGCAATAACGGTTATCGGTTTAGGAACTTTTGCGGTTGCCAGAAACGTGCAAGATACTGCATGGTGGAAGTAGAGGTCGGTTTCGAGTTGTTGCTCAAACCATGGCTAGAGCCGTTGTGGACGTTGCCTGGTGTTACGAGGGACAGTATTGCCTCTGCTTCGAAAGGATGCTGTGCAAGAATTCGTGTGGTATTAGGAAGCTGAACGGAGAGAAGAATTCGGAGAGAACTCGTGGTGCGCCTCGGTCTGTAGTTCAAGAGTTTTGGTAGTGGAGGTCAAGGTTCTAGATGGCTGCAGGGAATGATGACTGAATGGCTGGATGCACAGTATCGAAATGGATCGTTTGGCGATAAGATGCGCCCCTAGATGTGGCTCGTACGAGGCGGTATTCTTGTCTCTATGTTGAAACGAAGTAGAACGTCGCGAAGCTGGTGGTATGGTGAAAATGGAGGTGAAATGGAAGGAAAATGGAAGGAAGGCTTAAGTGGATTGACATTGACATTAACATTCTATGCTTGCGCACCCCTGTCCATTGTAGCTTGGTAGCCCCTCTCTAGCTCGGTCTGGTAAGCGGGGGAACTGGATGGCCAAGCCGGAACGGGCTCAGAAGTCTATATAAGATATTCATCAACGAGCACAACCACTGTACAGTATAAAACTTCATATCTGAACTGTAGCAGAGCATTTGACACAAAGGTGCATTGATGAAAAATTAGGACTGCGTTTTTATCGCTACGACAAGCATGGAACAAAGCCATGGAGCAAGACAATGAAAATAACTCGTCTGCGGTTCCCAATGGCTCCAAACGGATGATTCCATTGTACTTCTGCAAAGTAAAGAAAGCAACACTACCAGCATCGAGACCAAATGACCCAAACCACACCTTCAGAAGCAAGCAATACCGTCCCAGCCGAACGACACGCAAAATAAATGCCATGGAGGCGCAGCATGGCCGCCAAGTCTATCCGGAAAGCTTACCATTATTTTCCAAGAGACGTAAAAGAAGCATGCTAGGAATCTGCTGCAACCAAGCCCTTGGCTCGACAATAACAGCTGAAAGATCCTTGATATCTGCGTGATGTGTTGGTTTGATAACGAGTATTTGGGGGGACGGGTCTACATCTATTGATCGCTTGCTCGCTCGCTCGAGACGGTGAGCCTAGAAGCATACGAATAATCAATGTGTGAAGCCTCCTGAAGCGCTGCGAAGTTATCAGAGTATCTCGCATGAGATGAAAACTTCCACTCTGCGAGCATCAGGTGTTCGGCGAGACAGTTCCGAGAAATGTACTGTTTACCAAGACAAGGAGAGCGCCAGATGACAGACCGTACAACCACATTGCAAGGCGTCAAGCCGGACACTGGAGTTGATGTCGCGTGCTCAGATCTCCCACTTTGGAGAGCATGCTTAGTGAGTGGTTTGCATTCGTGTGCAGAGATGGGAATATTCGACATGCGGTTCTGAAGTGTTACATACTGTCATATCTCTTATCCAAGAAGCCTTCCTATGGCTTTCAGGTGATTACGGCCAATCAGAAATGTCCATGACATAAGCTCAAATGGTGGCATAACCGTATTTGAAATTTCTACACTATGATACAGCTTTTTGTTTCCACCTTTACCTAGAACTTTCTCGCAAAACCGCGGAAATTCAAATTTGCTCTGGCTGAAGTACCTGTCTTGTGAATCAACAACCTGCGGTCCCAAGTTCCACTTCTACCCTCTATAATACTAATTAGTTCCTCGGCAAATCGCTGAGCAAATTGTCCACGCCCACTGCCTCGAGGCTTTTTCTTGCTGACAACATCGAGTATCCATTGGACTGCTTGTCTTCTGCGTTGTCTGATTCCAAGGGGTACTGGAATTTGTAAGGCTGCTCCTCCACCGGCAGCTCCTTTTTGAGAACGGATGCGAACAAGGGGCGCGACAGAGTCGATCGCTAGAGTAAGATATGCTACTGGATTTAAAGGTAATTCTGAAGGATGAGGGGAACCGGGAAGAAGAGGTCGCGCTGCACTTGGAATAGGAGGCGATGCAGTTCGAAGATGGTTTAGTATATATGCCATGTTCTATTGAGTACTAATCAGCATATGCATTATGAAAGATTTCTGTGGAGCGAATTACACAAAGATGAATTTGGCAAACCTACCCTTTGGGCAACACTTTTCTTGCCATGTTGCATTATCAAATTCGTAACCTGCTGGACCACAGGATCGTATCGCTGTTTCATATTGAGCTCTGATGGTATAGGTAACTCGGGCAGATCGTATATGTGATCCGCGAATTCCACAGCATCTGTTGCGTGCCCCCCATTGGCGATATTCTGCATTTGTCCTAAAGCCAATAGGTTTGCAAATGTTGTATTCTCATTTTCCGAGGCACTCTTATCGGTTGACTCTTCTTTGATGACCGCTGGCGCCTGGTCCATATCCCCATCACGTTCCAGAATCTGAAAGTGTCAGTCTTTAATTCATGATGTCATGCTGTGAACAACAAAGAATGGACGACCGAACATACTTCTTGCACCGGAGTGCCCTGTCCAAGATCTGGCCCAGTCTCTCCGGTAATGTCACTGACTTCAGCGGCCTCCTCGCTCACATGCCCGATTCCAGAGCCGGTGGGGTTTGGGTTTGATTCAGGTGCGGGCTTTTTGTTGTCGGCGAAGCATCTGCGAGACGCCATATGAATAACTTTTGATTGATGGGAGGCCGCTTGGGGTCTAGTGCGTATAGCAATTGACCGGCTTAAGCCAGCGAAGTTCAATCGAGGAGGCATTGTTGAGATTTTGTGTGGTTTTTGGTATTGCTAGGTGTTGACCTCACCTCACATAGTGATTAAATTTACGTTGTTGCCTTGGATGTCAGGCATCAAATTCACTAACGTCTATCCCTACGTCCCGAGACGCACTGTGTAACGAGACGCATTTATAGTTTTGGAATCACAATTTTTTTTAGCAAGTTTATATAGTTGTTATTAATAACATACTTTCTTTAACTGTTTATCTCTAAGGAGACCCCTTAGCAGCAAAAAAATACTGTGGTTGATTATACTATTGATCATTTTGTTTATGTCATTGATCGCTGCTTCAGCTGTCCTGCCTTGTATTTTGGCAACTTTTGAAGTTTTTTAGCATTTCGGAACACTTCGGGAAAATCTATATAGGAAAATAATATAGTTTTAAATTTTGAAGACACTCAGAGAAGAAAATCCAGAAGTCCGGGAGTTTCGCCGTGCAAAGAGAGTCGCTGCTGCTCTCAGCCTTCTTGTGGCTGTCCAATGGCACGTACTTTCGTACAACACCTCGTCCAACCGAGGAGACGACCTTCACATCTATCTCAGAAAAACAGAGATCATCAGCGCCAGCTCTTATAAAGTCCATCTCTAGTATCACTACAGGCACATGCAGACACAAAGATTGGGTATACTAAGGTGCTCGAGTACAGTTACTTGGCTAATATAACAGTAGACACAATTACTTTCTATCGGGCGGCAGTTCTTCAGTGATATCTGCAAGAAAGAAAACGGGATGTCTGCAAAAACGATTGGCAGAAGCCTCAGTTACCGAGTTGGGAGAAGATTACTCTTGTAATATGGAGCCACAAACTGGTAAGCTTTTCTATAGTCAAGCTTTGGCTTGATGTATTCCTATTCCTCATGCCTTAATCTTGGTACTGAGGATGATATAGTAAGCTCAGTTCTTAGATCCTATCAAACAAATGATACAACATACGAGTTTACCACTTCAACATTCAGAAAAACCTCGCGACTTCCCTTTAATGATCCATATCCTGACGGTACCCCTTTTGTATGGTTTAGATCATGGTAAGAAGACTTAGTAGGTGAATAAATAGCACACAATACTAATTATAGATATTTAGGAATCATGAGCGCATTACTAATGAAGCCAAAGCCTTACAATTGATCTCTCAGCAAACAAAGATTCCTGTGCCAAAACTACTTGAACATGGGCAACATTCAGATGGTCAGCGGTATTTAGTTACAGAATTTATACCAGGCGTTGGTCTCAAGGAATTTCTACACCGAGGTTGTTCGATGGCAACTGGAAAACAGCACACAGACAGTATACCATGTGAAACATGTTCCAACTTGGCCTATTCAAATGCTCTCCAGTTTATTGAAAACATTCTATTTCCCGAGCTAGCGAAATTGACATCTTATCAACGAGGTATTGATGGATTTGTTATGCCCCCCTCTTGGATCAGCCCAGATGTTCAGCCTCCGTGGAAAGGCAAAAACAATTGGGAGACTCTTCCTCTAGAAAATCCCGAGTATGTTTTTCAACACGGCGACCTTGCGGCTCACAATATTATAATGGACCCACGAACTCTTCAACCCCGAGTTTTAATTGATTGGGAATATGCTGGTTATTTCCCACCAGGGATGGAGAGATGGCCTGGGTCTTTGGATTCCAAAGTTTACCATAACCGTGGCAAAAAATTAGCTGATGCAATAGCGAAGTTTCTTCCTATAGAGTATATCGAATGTTATAATAAATGGGATAACAAGGCAGAATTGAAAAAGCTGATTGAGTCTGGGCAACTTCCAGATCCTAATCAGCTAACAATAAGCCACGGGTGCTGATTTGTGACGGCTTCGGGACGCCCGAAACAACCGAAATCTTGGAGTTTTGTTTTTGCCAACAATATTATCCTTTGTCGTCTCCCCTCTCATACCTCTCACAAGCTCTAGCTTTGCGATGTCGCAGTATTTGCCTCTCTAAAGACAGCCTATCGCGACCAGGCTGATCGACTCGAGCGAGGAGGTGTGAATACAATCGGCAAGCAGCATTTTACTTCTCTCTTTAGCCCTGCAAGGGAAATAGCGTTTACGCCGAAGAACATCAAGGCCGGTTTCGCTGCGAGTGGTTTATTCCCGTTCAATCCAGACAAGAGTACTCACATATGCCAAAGCCCCCCGATGACCTAACTATCCTGAGAGCCGATGAGGCAAATACAGAGTCTTCTTGTTCGCAAGATGTAGCACCACAAACCCCTGTGACGCCAGTGTCAGCAGACGGCTTTATGTCGCTGCAAAATCTAATTATCAAGCAGGTTGCTTATGCACTTGATAACACAAGCAAATAGAAATTGGAGAGGCACGTACTGAAGTTTACTAAAGCTGGCCAACAACTCCTTGTTAGGGAGGCTCTCAAGGACGACCGGATTCAATTCTTAAACACAATTTACAACGAAGCCAAAGTTTGACGATCAACTAAGTCGTTGGAGCGGAATATCCGTGTCAGATCCATTCAAACCCCCAGTAGCGCAAATGTGGTAACGGAGGATGCGGAAGATGAGATTGTCGTATAAGGAATAGAGAATTAATAGACTGATCCTCAGCTTGGATCGGGTTGAGGCAGGCTCGCGCTGGCTTCGTGACCTGTTATTGTAGTAGCCCTTGTGGCACATTAATTGTAATAGTCGTATAGACAGGCAAATAGAAATAGAGGCCAGCCCTTAGTGTCCTTCTGCCGTGCTTGCCATGCTCGTGCTTGATATGCTCTGAAATAACAGTTGCCGCCATCATGTTGCCCTCTAAATTCACAAATGTAAAATCGATTAAGTTCGAAGTACCTATGGTTTGTCTCGTCACGGGGTGCGTCTCGGCACGCAGGGATGGACGTTTCTACTTAGGTTTTGTTTTGTATATACCTGTGCCAACTACACCTGAGGCATTCATCACCTAATAACAAACAGGGAGCGGCTGGATGTGTTCAGGGGCATCCCTTGAGCACATCGTGGGGTGTTTCCCGAGGATTTGGAGCCGTTTGTATGACATTCGGATTTTTTCCAGCAAGGAATTCCTCAACTCCCAGCGATTGGCTGCATCATTGAGCATCGGGCTCACTTCCGGCATACAAAAAGAAATCTAGCGTTCTGGAAAATTACACATTGGACCACCATTGAACCTTACGACTCACAATTACACATCAGTAGGGTATAGAACTTTCTGTACGCTGGGCCGTCACCCATTGTGTTTGAAGCTGAAGAAGAAAATACATGTCTGAATCTAAATTTTTTCCATCAAAGCTCAAGGAAGAAATAGCGATATTCCTGAGAGCACTTCCATAAACGCCAGTGCCCTTTCGCCGTTCTGTAGAACATGGCCATACCTGACGCCAAAAGTAACCTACATGCGCCAATTCCATGCAAATACAAAGACACCATGATGGTAGTCATTCTAAATTCTCATATCCTACATATGACAGACTGAAAATCCGTCTGGTTCTCCGCTGAGTTGGAGAGTTGCTGTCGTTTAGAAGACCAGTACTGTTGGCCTTTACCATGCATTGCGACTCTGGGTTGGGGAAGTCGGTGTTCCCGTGAGGTGTTTCAATGCCACCTCTGCTGCATCTTCCTTTGCATTGTCGACATACTGTCCATCGTACCAATACCTAGCTGAGATTTGATGTCCTTGGATGGTGACGGTACTGGACCACGCCGTTCGACCACCTGACTCCTCATTAGTGTATGCATTGTGCTATTGGGACTGCGGAGAAGGCCTACCACGTCTATCGGATACTATTTGGAAGACCGGTGGATGGTAATTTGCTTCACGGCACTTGTCTGAAGGATGTCAGCTAGTTCTTATATCACATAGGAACAGCTCCAACCAGCAAGTCTCTCCTGCCATGTGCCAGCTGAGCTGCAGCTTGAAAACGACATGTTGCTATAGATTAGAGACTAAATGTATAGCCGTGAAGTGAATGCTTGCTTGACTTTAGAGATAACGCAGCTGGAGAGTGTCGGGAGCGGAAATGGCGTTAAGCTTTGCAGAAGATGTTGGGTTAGTGAGGTTTTATAGGTAATTGTCCCTCCTGGTTGGTACAAAACTGAAGAAGAAGTTGGGTATGAATAGTGGCAGTCCGACTTGAAGAGAGAGATAAAGTACACTGGTGTGCGTTTGCAATCCATGCACCACGGCAACTAGACCAAGACAGTCTCGGCTTGATGCATCTAGAGAAAGTATCGCTGTAAGAAGTAATGTAGATCACCCGTAAAAAAAAATTGAAATAGTAGGGTCAATGTGCTGTCTCCCTTGGTGGCAGAGGACACCTCATGTACGACCATGGCGAATAAGTTGAGTTGAGTACAAAAAGAAATATGAGGCTTTGAGACAACCTAAGGTGGTGGGGATGCAGAGCCAACATTACAAAATGGTGCAGCTTGCAGCTTGCCTCGTCATGGGATAATATCAAACAGCATTAAATTGGGCAGGTGTAAGAGTTGACTTAATGTGGGGGAGAATAGGTGGAAGTCATTGTGCAGTACATAGGGTTAGGAAGATAGTTAGGAGTAAATAGAAGTTGAGGTGAGCCCAATGACACCCAATGACCTCGGCCACGCTCAAAGCTCCGCTGCACGACGACTAAACCATAGCAAAGAAAACAGGTCTTATTTTTCAAAGCGATGAGGTGACGGTAAACAAGTCAGACTGCCAGACACTCTGGTGTCGCTGATGCAACCCTTGTAATCGTTTGGTGCTAACATAGTATGTCTGCTTTTGCCGCAAAAAGCAGAAAACGGTCGTAGAACTCCCTGAACACTTGACCCAGCGCGCGGGCACGTCCAGCTTAATGTGTTACCATCTCTGGTCTCATTAGAAAGCTGTGCAGTCCCCGTGCTGGCCAATGTTCTTCTGGATCTTTGCTGTGTGATGTGAAAAGCGGTTCCAGAAGGTGGTGATGTAGGACGAAAGTATCGGTTGAAAGGTGCCAGTGAGTGTATCTGGTATCCCCCGACTACTGCACTTATCCGAGACGCTGATCGAGCTACACTGCAGGAACCGGCTGGTACATCCATTATCCCGCGAGGTGTCAGTGTCATGGGGAAGAAGCTCCTTGATTCGAGCATCTTCCGATGTTTACGGAGATGGGACCTGTCCTCCTTACCAATGAGTAATTTGGATACTTGATATCAGCCTTGCGACCTGCGTTTGTGCAGGTCACCGAAGCCTTACAGGCTGCAAGCCTAACACTGTCATTCTAATAAGTACCTCACCGCCGTCTCAGCTTTGCATCACGAACCCGACAGTCTGGATAAGGACGTCTCGTTGCAGACCAACAGAGAGGGTGATGCCGACCAGCATCTCACAGTAAGTACCATGCCCTTCATTGAATTCCAAAACTCCATGTACGCACTCTATGTAGGTTACCCTTTCATTCCCTTTACCGCGCTGAGTGTTCCGCATCCACTCTCACGGAGAGATATTGGGCGTTGCTAGATGGGACGATTGAAGCTATAGGATGTAACATTGGGTTGTTCCGACTTATGGTGAGCCATACGGATAACCCGATGCTGGATGGCCTGCTGGTCCGTCAATTAATTTTGGTGGTGGTGCAAGACCGATCCGATCATGATATATTCAGCAGTTTGCTCCGAGCGAGTCTGGATATACACATTACAACAGTGAAGCAGGTTTGACGGTTATAGAGAGCGGGAGTTGTCTTCGTGGCATCGCCAGAGACCGACAAGTAGCTTCCAGCCTTGTCCCGACAGCCTTGCTGCTGGAAACAACGCATCGTTGCTGCCCAAGAGGTGGGATATTGGCTATTAGCCTATGATAGCACCGTTGATACAAGTAACCAGAATGCCTCATGACCGGAAGCCCCTCCATGCAGCACTTTGGAGCGTGGTACGAAGATAACCAGGCGTTCCTCTGATAACGGTGGACATCCCGCGAAATGTCTCCAGAGCTTCATTGTCCCCCCACCATGACTTATGGGATGGTGTTATGAAGCCAGCATCGTTCTGACTTCGACTTGCTCGAAGGTGCGTCCACAATCCCACGTAAAAGCCGCTTCTCCAAACTATGTTAATGCTGAATTAAACAGGACGACTTTCATGACCATCTAGGCTCGAGTCAATAGCGTGGGTGTACAGTAAAAGCTGAGTCATGCTCCTCGGTCCCCATTCAGCTGCTCAAATGTTGCCTCGGCCCAGAAGCTCCAACGGCTTTGTGGGGGGGATTATTATGGATGCATCGCCAGCTCCGTCAAAAGCTGCTGATAATTAGAAGAGCAAACACTGTACAATCACATCACCGGTATAGAGTAGATTACACTATCCCATTTCTCAAATAGATACATCCCACTCAGGAAATAGACAAGATGCCTTTCAATACAAAGCTTACCCGTGCACTGGGCATCCAGAGTAACCACCTCCCTCCGTCAGCTTCTAACAAAACGCTAACTTCACAAATCCAGAGCCTATAGTTCAAGGTGGAATGCAATGGGTAGGCTACGCCGAACTTGCATCTGCAGTCAGTAATGCGGGAGGACTCGGTATCCTGACAGCCCTTACACAAGCCACCCCCGAAGACCTACGAAAAGAGATCCGGAAATGCAAGACGATGACCAACAAGCCCTTTGGTGTGAACATCACCCTCCTCCCGAGTATGAACGCCCCTGACTACGGCGCATACGCGCAGGTCGCTATTGACGAGGGCATCAAGGTTGTGGAGACTGCCGGAAACAGTCCTGGTCCCGTTATCAAGATGTTGAAGGCTGTGGGTGTTATCATTCTGCACAAATGTACAACTATCCGCCATGCGCAGAGCGCGATTAATCTCGGTGTGGATTTCTTGAGTATTGATGGTTTCGAGTGTGCTGGCCACGTTGGAGAAACCGATATTACAAACTTCATCCTCCTGTCCCGAGCTCGGCAATCTTTGAAAGTCCCCTTCATTGCCTCGGGTGGATTTGCGGATGGACAAGGCCTTGCTGCTGCTTTGAGTCTCGGTGCTGAGGGTATCAATATGGGAACCCGTTTCATGTGCACAATCGAGGCGCCAATCCATTTGAATATCAAAGAAGAGATCGTGAGAGCTTCCGAGACGGATACTGAGCTTGTACTTCGAAGATGGAAGAACACTAGTCGGTTATATAAGAACAAGGTCTCGCAGGCTGCAGTCAAGATTGAGAAGGAGAGCGCTACCGGAAAGTTTGAAGAGGTTGCACCATTTGTCAGTGGTAAGAGAGGACGGGAAGTATTCATCAACGGTGATCCAGATTACGGTGTAAGTTCTTCTCTTAATATATGAAGTTTGCATGCTAACACGAATACAGGTGTGGACTGCAGGTCAAGTCATTGGTCTCATCCATGACATCCCATCATGTGAAGAACTATGCAAGAGAATCGAGCGTGAAGCTGAGGAGACTCTGAACGCAGCATCAGCACTTATCATTCCTGCTAGCAAGTTATAATTGTAGACTACAGCTTCGATAAATAGAGTTAATAGAACCTATTGCCCCTAATTTTCTGGGTGAGTTGTTGCAATTCGGAAAATTTATACTAGGTCAAATCATGTCCCCTCATGTTCCCTATCGAGATGGCATAAATTAACCCTTGAGTTGACCCACATCCTATAAGAACGGTCTGTCGTCCCAAATCATGCATAGTCAACGTAGAATATAGTGTCAGAAGCCATAGGAACATTTGTTCATTTCTCATCGTGAATCATCAACAATCAACTACTATATACAGGTACACGACCGTCTCTAACAACAAATCATCTATATCATGTCTTTTAGCTGAGATCAAACCCTGCGCCGGAATTCACTGCGTATAATAGCTTAGTGCGTAAGCTTTTCGCAGTCGAGTACCGTGGAAGTTTGAGTAGATTGACGCATGTACTGGTGCTAGGTAATCGCTCCTCGTCACCTCCTGCGTCACGAATACTGAATCGAGGATTTAATTGCGAAAATCCTAGCAGAGGTGCACGTGGAGTCGAGGTAACATATTTCAGCACCTTCCTACGATCTTCATCATCAAATTCTTGCATGACCTTCCAGAAGAGGCGGACTGTGGGATGTTCACCATCGTCGCCGAGCTGATAGACACCGCCATAGATAGTGTTTCGCCGCAGATCTTCTACACTGATCTCCGAAGAGTCGCCACCAATGAGCGTTTGCAACTCTACTTGGTTGAACATAGAGAGCCAAGAGGGTTTGATGATTGAACTGAGTCCTTTTAGAAAAGCTTGAGTTTGCTGGAATGGTTGTATAAGTAGGCGGTGACGAGCAACATACGACACATATATTGGTCGATTCTCGTTTGTAACTGTTTTGTTTGCACCATTAGGGACTAGTTCTCTTGTAATTGTTTGTGTGGGTGTCCCTGGTAATGAGTACGTGTCTTGTATCGTAAAGTCAAGGGAGAAATCTTCAACATTGCCTCCGTAATTCTTCAGTTGAAGCAAGCCCTGATACAGACCTTCGTCAAAATCCCTCAGGTCGTTAATGTTTGGTCGATAGCCCGATTCGACACTTGTTGCTCCTGCCGTTGCCCATTTTAGCAAAAAGAAGCCGGCAAAGCCAACATCAACAAGTATGCCCTCGTATAAACATTTCCCAACTACTCGGCCGAGGAACTCGTACTGCTCTAATGTATGTTTGATGGTGTCTCTCCAGTACTGCGAAGAGGGTTTAAAACCTGCACTTTTCATAAGCTCCCGACGTTCATCAAGTGTCGAAGGGTTGGGGTACAGCAGGTTTTGCTCGTTTGCTGCAAACAAATTAGGTCCATCTTCAGACCGAAATGCCTCATTGGTAACAGATGTCAGAAATTCTTTAGTGACACCACCGCCATCAATCCCTGCTTCAGCAGTATCAAACTTGTCAACAAAAGTAATTTGTATAGGTTCCTTAAGCCCCTCGCCTAAAGGAAAGAACGCCTCAAAAGCGTCTTCAAAAAGCTGATCTCTTCGAATTTTTGCATGATGCCGACTCAAGGCCTCACGACCTGGCAGATGAATAGGTGGAGGGTTGGCTGACATAGCACTTCTAACCATGTTCATCCGCCAGATGTCTGGATCTACGTCACCTCCTCGTCTCTTGACCTGGTCTAAGTAGACAAACTGCCGGAAAATTTGCACACGAGTTTCGAAAGGGATGGCGAATGGCATGTTCTGTAAAACCTCAAGTCTTGGCCCAACTTGTATCATATATCTAGTATGAGCAGCAGCCTGCTGTTGTCGTCTCAAAAGCTCGAGTTGCTGAGCACGACGAGTCGTTTCCGTGCCTACTAGCGTGCGACCCTCGCCCATGAAATCCTCCTCTTCATCATGGTCTTCCTCTTGATACTCTTGTCGTCTCTCTTCTTCCGAAACAACGGCTGGTATAAACCCATCCATGTCAAATCGCGATGTCATCAACCAGTGATTCTTTGGTAAAAATCGGCGTCTTGAGTCCTTCTCGTAAAGCATCCGCATAACTCCTGTGACAATAGTTCGGACGTATGGAAATTTCATACCAGCGATACCAGCAAATGGACGATATGTTTTTGGTTCGGCATGCGAAGGCTGGTGTTGTGTTTGCCTACTTGTGACTGTCGTCCCAAAATAGGTCCCTAATCCACCTCCACCGACGACCCCAACGCTTTGGTCATCATCCAGGAGTTCATTAGCATTGAAGTAAGCGGTAAATGCGACATTCTTCAAGAAACTCGTCAACCGTTTTACATCTTGCAGTGGAAGAGCACTTTCCCCAAAGCGAGACACGGTTTTATTCCCTAGGTTAGGACTGTCGGCACTTAGAAACTCTTCGTCGTCGGTGAATCTCAGTACAAAATTGTAAAGCTCTAGGAACAACAGAATTGTTCGCCATTCACGGTCCCTAGTCACATCAACCAATTCTAATGTATCAGTCTTTGTTTGAGGCAGAAGTAGACGCAAAGCAGCTTTGGAGTCATCACGAATGGTGACAAATGTGCTCGTAGAAGTCATGGCTCTCCAGAAAAAATGCAGTGCCGGAATCTGGTCGCCGGATTGTGTAGACATCGAACCTTGGAAAAGCCACATTCGAATTTCGTCACCCTGGAGAGAACCCTCGATTAGTAATTTGTTATAAAGCGTAACCCAAGGCCAGTAAGACATTATGGAACGCCATCAACTTACTCGACTAGGGAACATTCTTAAAAGTGTTAGTGCATAGCTAGAGAGTAAACTCGCATCTTCATCCACAGCTGTAGAGTCTTCGTTTTGATCTACGTTGAACTTAGACAAGAGGCCCGTGATACTAGCTTGGTCCACCAGAGACAGGAGTTGTTCTCTTATAAATGGATGTAGCTGTGTTGGTGTATTCTTTGCAGATTCGTCATCACTTTCCGTGGCATCATTTAGGCCTTCCAAGCTGGATAAAGAGATAGAGCCCATAATGCTACTCGCAGAGCTTGAGAGCTGTAAAGATAGCGCCCTCAAAAACTCAGGATCTAATTTACTTCTATTTTGTAGACGATGAAGAGCAATAAAATGGCCCAGAAGCCATATTCTACGCTCTGGCGGAATTTGCTCCGCTTTCACTGAGGAAAATTCCTGAACTAGTATACCAGAAAGAAGATCAAGATTAACGTTGTTTGCCAGATCAGCTAATGATTCATGACTAGAGGACAATTCAGGACTCGTCAGGAACTCCAGTGCGAATGCCGAGTATGCAGCTATTCTTGCTTTGCCTAATTGAAAAATCAGTATCATGAAGTAACTAAAAAGGAGGCAATCCATACTACTAAGTTCTGCGGAACCATGTTCAGCCAGTGGCGTAGTTATTGCAGGTAACAGTGAATCATGATTTAATCCTTCTGATCCGCTCACACCTTTTCCAAACAATAAAGCTTTAAGATATTTGTAATACGGTCCATATAGCGAGGTGAGTGCACTGGGTGTGTGATTCGCCACTGCTATGAGGAGCTGCAGTATTGTATCTGGACACTCAGGAAGACAACTATCCAAAGATTAGTGAGATGAATATGAGAGATACTAACAACTTACGTCTCGAGAGCACCGAGTGTAACTTTTGCCAGCCTCCTAAGATATGGTTGTATGTCTTCTCGGGGTAGGATTGACTGGTACCCAACATGGAAAACAAGAGCACTTAAAGATGCTAATCGTTCAATATCGTCAGGTCTTTTAGTGCTGAAAAATGACACCAGAAGCCGCAGAAGATCTGCTAGATTTGTCTCCAATCCAACAAAACTACCAGTCTCCGCTACAATTCCATCCCAAGTCCTCCGTCTCGCCTCTGCCAGCTCTCGACGGACTCTATGGCCTCTCCATGTCCGTTGTATCCGCTTAGCACCACTCAGCCGATCTCTCTCCAGCTGCCGGACCTGTCTCTCTTGTTGAGCAGCAGCAACAGTCTTTTGAGCACCCGAACCTGCCGATGGTGTCCATGAACTTGCAGCAAACGGGTTGGTATTTTGCCCGGATAAGTTCACTTGTCTAGGCCGACGAGAATTTCCACTGAATGTCTGGAACATGGTACTGAAGGGATCCGAAGTCGCCGCCGTCCGCGAATTCAGCGCTCACGCTTGCATGAGATGGTCGAAATGGAGTTGGAGCAAAGGTGGCCGTGGATGATGCGTATCGATGCTGCACTCAGTGCAGTGTTCGCAGTGGGGGCCGATGCAAATAAAACAAATTAAAAGCTGTAATTCCAAGATTCTCTTTAGAACAGATTCCTCGACAATACACGAGTCTGGTGCTCGTCTAGGTGATAGTGAACTGTAAATTAGTTTTCAAAATTATTTGGCCATGCCAGTCGTAGAAGTCTATCGGACCAGGCTCTGGACATACATCAGGTAAGGCTGTGGCTGAAGGGTTCGTAATCAGCGGCCGTTACCAATCTGATTAGGCTTTTGGCTGCGAATTCCGAACATGTGCCAGCCTTGCCCTTGGCCACTCTTTCCTTGGCGCTCGTCTCTCCACCCCTTTCCTTCTTGGGCTTAGCCGGTTCTGAAAAAGACAGTCGCGAAATAATAAATCTTCAAGCAGCCTTTGATCTGATCTCTTTCTTTTCCTCTACATCCCACCAACTCATACCAGTCCTTGAAAACAACAAAGTACGATCCTGTGCTTTCTCGTTCTCTCGCCCTCTTCTCTTCAATTTAAAACAACAAAAAAAATTGAAAACTCTATAAAACCCACATACAGATCAAACGATTCACCTCGTTGACCGATACCCACAATCATATCGATCTTCTCTCAGTGCACACCTCACCATCAGAAAATTGTCACCGATTCCTCAGCTAGGAAATCGTACAGCAAAATCTGCCATACAGCTTAATTTCCAATAGCAAGGCCTCCATTACGGTAAGATTACCACCCCTACAGCCGCGAGATTAGACATTTTCATCTTTATTTGCGCGTTGTACTCGACACTCACGCAACGACCTACACCAATACACTTGCGAAGTATCAAGCGCTGACAGACTAAAATAGAATTGAATTCGATCAAGATGTCTGCCGCCACTGTTGATCAGCTCGCCTCCGACCTGGGTAATGCGTCCCTAGGAGGAGACTCAAACGGAGCTCCATCCACCATTAATACCGACGTTCCATCATCCGGTGGTGCTGAGGAACCTACTCCCAACTCTGCCGCCCCTCACCCTCAAGCTTCCGCATCCCTCTATGTCGGTGAGCTCGACCCCTCCGTCACTGAGGCTATGCTCTTCGAGCTTTTCTCTCAAATCGGCTCTGTTGCATCTATCCGTGTTTGCCGTGACGCTGTCACTCGTCGATCCCTCGGATATGCCTATGTTAATTACAACACCAACAATGATGGCGAGAAGGCGTTGGAGGAGCTGAACTATACCCTCATCAAGGGCCGCCCCTGCCGTATTATGTGGTCCCAACGTGATCCTGCACTCCGAAAGACTGGCCAAGGCAATGTCTTCATCAAGAACCTAGACGTTGCAATTGACAACAAGGCCCTTCACGATACTTTCGCTGCTTTCGGAAACATCTTGAGTTGCAAGGTTGCACAGGATGAGTCTGGGGCTTCCAAGGGTTATGGATTCGTCCACTACGAGACTGATGAGGCTGCAAGCCAGGCTATCAAGCACGTCAACGGCATGTTGTTGAACGAGAAAAAAGTGTTTGTCGGACATCATATTCCTAAGAAGGACCGCCAGAGCAAGTTCGAAGAGATGAAAGCCAATTTCACCAACATTTATGTGAAAAACATCCCCACTGAGGCTACTGATGAAGAGTTCCGTGATCTCTTTGAGAAATTCGGTGATGTTACCTCTGCATCTCTTGCACGCGATTCCGAGACCGGTAAGAGCCGTGGCTTCGGATTCGTTAATTTCATCAACCACGAGCACGCCGCAACTGCCGTTGATGAGCTCAATGGCAAGGATTTCAAGGGTCAAGATCTCTATGTCGGACGTGCCCAGAAGAAGCACGAACGTGAGGAGGAGCTTCGCAAATCTTATGAGGCTGCCCGTATCGAGAAGGCATCTAAGTATCAAGGTGTTAATTTGTACGTCAAGAATCTCGAGGATGATGTCGATGATGAGAAGCTTCGTGATCTGTTCACACCTTTCGGAGCTATCACTTCAGCCAAGGTGATGCGCGATTCTGCTGCTGAGACCGCCGAGGCTGAAGAGAAGGAGAAGAAGTCTGATGAGGAGAAGAACAAAGAAAACGTCAAGTCAGAGACGGAAGCCGAACCAGAAGCTGTGGCGGAAGGTGAGGACGACTCTGAGAAGAAAGCAGCCACTCCTAAGCTCGAGAAGCGTACTTTGGGTAAGAGCAAGGGATTCGGTTTTGTTTGCTTTAACAATCCAGATGAGGCTACCAAGGCTGTTGCTGAAATGAACCAACGCATGGTCAACGGCAAGCCACTCTACGTTGCTCTTGCTCAGCGAAAAGATGTTCGCAAAAGTCAGTTAGAGGCGAGCATCCAAGCCCGAAACCAGATCCGTATGCAGCAAGCTGCCGCTGCAGCAGGAATGCCTCAACAGTTCATGCAAGCCAATGCTATGTTCTACCCACCAGGCCAACAACCAGGTTACCTACCCCAGGCTGGCGGCCGCGGTATGCCTTTCCCTCCTCAAAATGCCATCCCTCTTCCTGGCTCCCAACCTGGTCGCCCTGGTCAATTCCCCGGTGGTTTCCCACCACAACAAGGAGGCAGAGGTGGTCCTGGCGCTCAACAACTTCCACCCAACATGGGCTATGGTATGCCAGGTCAATTCCCTCAGGCTGGTCCATACGGCCAACAGGGTAACCCTCAATTCATCCAAGCTATGCAACAAGCCCAAGCTGCTGCTGCCCTCGCTGGTGGTCGTGGAGGACCTGGTGCTCGTGGGCCACTACAAGGCATTCCAGGTATGCCAGGTATGCCACCCATGGGGCTCCAAGGTCCTGGTCAACCAGGCATGCCAGGCTTCCCACAAGGTGCTAGACAAGGTGGTATGTCCGGTGGTCGTGGTGGTGCTCAAGGAGGTCGCCCACAGCAGTTCCCAGGTGGCTTCCCTCCTCAAGGTGGCCGTGTTCCCGGCATGCCTCAAGGTGCGGATGCAGTTGCTGGACAGTCAGCTCTCCAAGCCCAAATATCATCAGTTCAGCCACAACAGCAGAAGCAGCTTCTGGGAGAGGCTCTCTTCCCTAAGATCCAAGTCCTTCAACCAGAGTTGGCAGGCAAGATCACCGGTATGCTTTTGGAGATGGACAACTCTGAGTTGATTAACCTGTAGGCCCCCTTTTAACCTTTGTGCCTAAGCTCGTACTGACAGATTCTAGTGTCGAGGATGAGAGCGCTCTCCGTGCTAAGGTCGACGAGGCGATGAACGTCTATGATGAGTATGTTAAAGCTAAGGGCGGCGATGAGGAAGGTGAAGCCAAGGACGGAGAGAAGGTTGAAGAGAAGGCTTAATTGCCCACTCTCTTTGCCTGACATTTGATACCCATATTAGTTTCCTCGACGCCATTCCTATTTTACGTATTGTCACTAAGCTGCTTTGCTTATGTTCGGAAAAGTTTTGCGTGCGCTCTCTGGTCTTATTTATCTGGTGTTGCACAAACTACAATTCCCGGCTTGGCTTGTTATCTAAGTTTACATGCGTTACTCTCCGACACCACCCTTATCTGTACTCTACACCACATTATCTGGACAGAAAGTATCACTTGGCACATATATACCGATGTCACTGTGCTTTGATTCAGATATTTCACCGGCTTTCGTGGTTGCATTTGCTACTAGGTATTGCTAGTTCTCCGCCAAAGTATGCGGATAGATAGACTATAAGCCAATAATAAGAAAAAAATCATAAATAACTCCCGTGTTCCAGATGTGAATCACTGTTACTAAGAAGGCTTTTACTACAAAGCTGTGATGAAATAGAAGCTCGAAGTTGCTGTGTTACCGAAAGGGTACAAAATTTACGATATGGAAATTGCAGACCATACGTAGCTTTAATCTGAGCTGCAATGTACAATCCAATTGGGAAGGAACTCTGCATTATCGCATGGGTCAGCCACAAAGGGAAAGAGTTGAAAAGAAACTCGAGATAGACTTCAACATTGTCTAGAATGCTTAAGTAGTAATTCTTCAGTACTACTTGACAACTCTGAAGTGTTTGGCCAATAATGAGAATAGACGCGATCCTTGGCAACCCTCTTTCAACCTCTCGACTTTTCAGCATGATCTAGTCACACATGTAGCTACACTAACTATTATTATTATAAATTAGCTCAGTGGAGAGTTATGTGAAGCTCAGTTGTGTGTTTCCATTGCATAAAAATTGTAGCAGCACTAGAGATTTGTTACATGCTCTGAAGAGTGTTAGAATTCCTATAGCTACTATAACATTCACAAGTTTTCACAACCTGTATACAAGAACAGTACGCTGTCTGTTTCAGAATATGTGAGACTAATAAGTATCACCTGAGGACTCTAGCTAGAGCCAGCACTAGCCACTAACGAGCTAAGCTCCAAGAGTAGTTAAGGAATTGAACAATGCTTTAGTACTGCCCCTGCCTTGCTTTCATTCAAATACGCTACATGGCGCTAGCACGTATAGTCTTGGCAATGTGCAAACTTTGGAAACATGTTAACAATCTTTACCGAAGCTCATCTTTATTCTTCTCCCTAACCTAAGAGCTCAGCCGAAACATCTAGCTACACTTGCAACTCTGCACGACATGTCTTCGAGAGGGAGGCCTGTACTAATGGCCAATGTACCAGGAAATCTTGACGAGATGGCAACAAAAGCTGCTTTTAATGTTTACTACGAGGTATTTATGTTTGGCTCTACTGCGGCATGAGAAGATGCTGATCTTGTTTAGTGAAAATAGCGTCTATCCAAAGAATTAGCACCATTGCCATGCTTGTCCCTCGAGGACGCAATTAAAAGGGGCAATGAAGCAGCCTCACGCTGGCTAGAAAATCAAAAGAATGAGATCCCTTCTGCGGCAGTCGTCAAGGCTTTTGATGAAGACTGTGCCGACTTTCAAGGCCTGAAAAACTCCGATAAGGCTGTTGTACAAGCATTTATGCAAACGCAGTTAAAGTCATTACTTCCAAAAACAATCGAAATGGCGCTAACGAAAAATTAACAGTCAACCCAATCAGCAATCTTCCAAAATATTCAAGCAGCAACTTTTGAAACTGGACGGTCTTCTTCACCAAAATATTGCAATGCAACATCATTTGTGTATGCTTGTAAATAATCGACGACAAATGAGCAAGACCGGACAAAAACCACCAACTGGGGATGGTGGAAGTAATCTTGCTACCAATTTGCCTATTAAGCAACTTGAAGGACAAGGAGTTGATGTTACAGCCTCGACAACTCTTCAAAATCCACCTCTAGAGCGAGCTACCAGACAACGAATCAACACTACTCCCAAAGAACTAGTAAGATTAAGCCCATATTATTACATTTTACTCCTCAGACCTGTCAGCTAACCTTTGAAGACTGGTAATATCATCATGTTCATACAGGAAGCAGTTGAAAAATATACTGGTGCCCCAGACAACGAAGCTATTAAGGCAGGATGTGTAATGGCGTCAAGGATTCTTGGTCTACCAGACAGTCCATATGATTTTACATTTTTTGAGATCGTAGGTAGCCTCTGGTCTTATCACAAACTTTGGTTCTAAACATACGTAGATGGAAAGGTATGCACGGAATATCGTCCTTACTAAGGTCCAGGAGAAGTCCAGTGAAGGTGAAGAGTCGCTTGACCGATACAAGAAGGGTAAGTTTTAAACACATAGGTCCGGGAAGGAAACTAATTGTTGGTACAGCAATCCAGCCCGTCATACTTTATTTTGCATCTGCAAAAAAGTGTTGTGAGGAACTTCTAGTCGATGTGGCAGAAGAAAAAGGGGAGTTGGCGGATGGAGAAGCTCAGCAGACCGCTGAATCCACACAAAAGAATGATGAGGCAAAACAGCAGCAGCAGAATAAGAAGAAGAAAAAGAAAAAGAAGAAGGGGAAGGGGAAGAAATGAATTGTAGTACCCGAGGAAGGCACCTGTACGTTGTGGCCACTTAAGATAACTGTCACAAATCAGATAGAGCGCATCGTAGACCAAAGATCCAAGGATTTTCCGATATTGTTCTCTAAAGGTAGCATAGACAGAACAATCCATTAATCAGTATTGCATTTATGTTAGGTGGTCATCCGATAACACTTGCAGATTATCAACCTGAAATGAACTATGTGGGAAGTTCAAAATCACAAATCGGAAGGGACTGAAACTTAATCATTCTCACACCAGAGGCCTTAGGAGAAAGTCTCGAAATGACAATACACAGAGGTGAAAGTGAGAAACAGGATAAGGACAGAGTATCCTTCGTGGAGAGGTCATCACCTTCATAAATTGTGTAGGCTAAGAATCACCTTGAAAACGCTTAAACGTAACATCTCCATAACTTGGAGATGTATTCTTTAACGAACTGTTTCCTCTGGAAGCTAGACTGGCGGATTTACGAAAGTTAATTCCAGTACATTGATTCGATTATTGGGGTCGTCAAGCTTAACGTCACTCACCAAATAATTTAATGTTGGCAGGGGTGCCAGATAAGGACTAGCGTGTACGAGGTCAGGAAGAAACTCCATTTTCCTCAGTGATTAAATTATCATCATCCAGCAATTCAGAACTAAACTCAACTCGCATTTCCAATAATCATCTCATTCATCCCCTACGTCGCCACTGTACTACGAAGTCCGTAGCTCTTCAAATTTTTCAAAATGGTTGAATTAGTCGAAGTCGAGGACGAGTCCTTTGAGAACAAGCAAGCAGGTCCATCAGAGGATGAGGAAGAATACACAGATACTGGTAGGCTCATCTATTACCTGTCTGAAAGGAGCTTAATTTAATTTATTGATGTGTTTAGACTCCGAGATATCTACCGATGATGAGGATAACCTCGCCGATGAGGAAACCTTCACAGACCGCATCATCGCTCTCCGCGACATAATCCCTCCTACAACACGCTCTTACATATACAACAAGGTCGACACAACCACAAGCTGGATCAAGTCTGGCCTCGCATTTAGCGGAAAGGGACTCTGGGTCTTGAGCACAAGTGCGCTGTTGTTAGGTGTACCATGGGCGTTGGCTTTTGCGGAGGAGCAGCAGATGGTTGAGATGGAGAAGGAGATGAAGATGAGAGAGTCTGGACAAGAGGTATATTCTACAATTTCCTACATTTGAAACTTTTATGTTATGAATACTGCTAACCCCTCGTAGCTCTTGAACCAAGGTGGAACTGCTGCAGCACTGAATGCGCAACTTGGTGGAGCGCAAGCCAGCCCAGCATTGTAATGAGCGAGTGGTGGTTATACGATTATAATGAGTCTGGTATATTGGACACGTGTGTAGCATTGGTTCTACTTGTACATCAGTAGGGATGGAAGGTTGCATTATTCCGAGGTTTGGTCAAGCCTATGTTGTATTTCTAGTATCTCAGCTCATGAACAAAAGATGTTTTGCTGGTGAAATATGGCTTTATGTTTTCTGCCTTTGAGCCTTTGAATTATTGAATAGCCTCGGTAACAACAGCTTTGACCAATGTTAGTGCCTCGACGATTGAATAATAGCGTACTGCAATGATAATTCTGCATAGCAATTATGTCATATTATATAGTAGATGCCACACCTGTATACCAGTAAAGTACGTACATGTTAGGTTCCATCAGAGCTAAGCAGCTTTACAATTTGTCTTTCTGACCCCCACGGCGACAGATGGAGCCATTCCTGCAAGGCTGTGTCACTTGGGAGGCTTAGGGTGTTTGAGGCCTTGAAATAGATCTTCGTGACCAAACCTTTTATATTTATCGCCCATCAAAATTCTCAGATGCCTCTATAGACAGGCAGAATAATAATGGCGATTTTAGATCTTTTCTTTCGTCGAGTATCGATACTGCCAACCGCGAACTCCTGGACTGAGAATCCGCGGGAACACAAGCGCCAGACAACTTACCCGTTAGCGCATTCAAGCAGGAAGAAGGACAGAAGGTCAGGCCTTTGATATGTGAAACACTTTCTACTTGATGATGCTAACAGTAAGAAAGATGGCCCTTGGTATTGAGATTCTGGAAGGGATCGATACATGGCAGTATGTGTTGTGTACCCTGAAGTCTGTACAATCGGCACGTGCTAATCATACTCGACAGCAATCATCTTTCCAGTTTTTATTCACACATTGATTGCTGCATTCGTTGTATATGTGAACCGCCATATCAGCTCAGATGTCAGTCTTCCAAGCAGTATTGTAAGTATCCGACCTTCGCCTCTCGTTCTCTGCCTAGGCTTACCAACATTCTAGATTCCCTCCCTATCCATAGTCGTGGGTCTTATGCTGGTGTTTCGTAACCAGACAGCCTATTCACGCTTCTGGGGAGGTCGGCAATACATTAGCAAAGTTACTACCGCAGTCCGATGCCTCTCTCGGCAAATTCTAGTTCTCGTACCTGCACCAGCTGTGTTCACAGGTCCTGCCAGCTTCCTGGCAAGTGATTATCTAGGAACACCTGGAACCAGGACGCCTAAACAGTCTACTATGTCATTGCCTGCATTAGGCGATGCGCCCGTACATGAGACTTTCTTGTCAAAAGCTGATGAGATGAGGACCATTGAGACAGTCAAAATTTTGGTGGCAATGCTGTATACGATTAAGAACCATTTGAGAGCTGAGTGGGGAGTCGCGTTATCTCCAGGTACCAGCCTAACTGAGGATGGGCAGGAGACTACTACAGAAGAATACAAGGACTTGTTGCCACCAGGGTTAAAGGGCTATGAGCATCGAGGTCTCGGTTTAACTTTGGAATTATCGACATTCATTGAGGATTTTATTCGTTTGGGCGTTCAAAAGTAAGACTCCCGAGACCAGCAATTTTGCTTCATACTAATAGTTATTCTAGACGATGGATACATAACGCTGCTTCGTCTTCTATGCTCTCTAACCTGAATACGTTGATATCTGCGTATGGGAGCATGGAGGTCATCCGGCTTGTACCCATTCCGGTGGCCCACCTGTAAGTTTCGATTAAAGGATACCATCGCACATGATGATTAACTTTTCATAGGATACATCACAAACAAACCTTGGCACTATTTTGTGGCATTTTGCCCTTCGCTATGGCCTCGGAAATGGATTGGTGGGCTGTTCCTCTCACAGCCTTCGTTAGTTTTACGCTGTAAGTCGCTTTCTTTTCCGCGGTGTTTGGATTGAGGTCTTATCACTGTAGACATCTCACTGACTCTGGAACAAAAGATACGGGATTGAAGGCATAGCTCAAACCTACGAAGACCCCTTCGGAGTCGCCAAGATCGATATAAACATGGATGATATCGTCGAAGACGCTCGCCAAGAAGTAGAGGTTATGCTCGCCGCCTGGCAAACCCAAGGATCTCGTGGCGGCATGTTCAGACCGCAGAATGGAGATGGCTTGAACTCTGGTGCGAGCAGTATCTCCGAGTTCTATGGTGGTGAAACTGCCAATGCAAACTCGGAGCACAACTTGTTGAAGGTCACGGTCAACGACCTCGGGAGGGAGATCGAGAGGGATGCTGCAACTGAAAGGCGGCGGACGAAGACGAGAGGTGCTGGAGTAGCTGCGCCGTCGAATTTGAGGATGAGCAGCAGCGGGTACCGCGGAGATGACGAAGGTAGCGCGTTGCTTGGGGCGGAGAGAAAGGACAGCGGTGCGATCTCTCCCGGAAACGTGTTAAATGCTGGGACCGATTATATGAGTGTTAACACAGGAACGGGTGCAGGCATTGGAAGTAGTACTGGAACGAGACTAACATGGGCTACCAGAGATGATAGCAAGTTATCCTGAAGAATCAACAGATAACGAAGAAGAGATGCACCATGGAATAAATTGCTTTTTAGAGTAGACCCTGACCTAAGATACCCCATAGAACAATTTGCCGCGAAATCTAGTTTACCTTACTTCCAACGATTAGATGTAATTATAGATACGTGGGCTTATCATCTTCATCTACTATATTGGATCTGCTTGACTAGCCGAAATTTCTAAGTTATATGTGATAGTAAAAGTCTGGTTGACTCCATTGGGGCGAGCCCAGCTACCAAGATCTATAATGCTATTCAAGTCCATTAACAACTACCAATTTTTGGCAGCAAGCCCAGATTTATTATAATATCATCGGCCTGAAGTCATTATTGCTGTGTTCTCCGCCTCTCCCAGCGGCCACTTGCCTGTGCATCCCTCGCTGCCTCCAATTGGCTTTTGAAATCTCGGTAGAGTTGCGAGATGGTAGCCTCACGTTCCCATTGATCAACCAACTTATTCGCGTACTTCAATCGTTTTTTTGCGCTCATTTGGTCCCTTGAAGCAAGCTTCTCTGGGGTCAGCTCTCCCGTCACCTCAAGATTATCAATAACCCATGAATTGAGTGCCTTTTTCCAATGTATTAAGGTGTGTGCGTGTTGTGCGTTTGTGAAGCATGTTCTGAGTTAATGTTAGTATGTCCAGCCTGAACCTTCATATGAGAAGTAGGTGTACTAACACTCCGGCATACCACTCCTTCTCTTCCGGAGGGAGAACATATCCATTTTGATCATAGTCTTTGTGACCACCATCACTATTTGCATCGCTATCGTCGCTATCTTCGCTATCATCACTATCGTCGGCAATATCTTCAAGCGTCTCAATATTATAAGGCTTGCCATGAAATGACACGCCGTAGGTTGGTACATGTTTCTTGATTGAATATTAGCAAAAGGTCACCAAGGTAGTGGCAGATGTCTTCCAATGAACAGCTCGTCCGATATTAGGGCTTTTGATTGTGCTGGGCAATGCGAAACATCTAATTACTCCAATATGAGACTCAATAACGAGCTCACGCCCGGAATTGATTATCATTTCGTTTTGGCCAGTATGTTTCCAAAAAGCATAATTTGACTGAATCAATATTCATGGTGCACATATTTGGCCATTCACTCTGGACTTTTAATTGAAATATGTCGCAGATAATAAACTTACTCTGTGGTTGCAGGCATCACACTTGTACACGCCCTCAACAGTGATTCCTTCACCTTCTTCTAGGGGGTGGCGTTCGATCAACATTGGGCGAGCAAAAATAGCCCTCGTGAACTCGGCGGTCCACTGCGTAGAAACGAACTTCGATTTAGCGTAGCCCCCATATTCGTTGTCGAGTTTTGCAAAGGCTTGTCGATAAATGGGATCGTCTCGAGAAAAGGCGGGATTAATCTTGTTGTGTACCATCCATCTGTCAATAAGTTAGCATCGTACGTAGCCTGTATAGTTTGTGAGCAGCTATGGAGCTTAGGGATCATCTTAGGCGCCAACATATCATGTAGTGAGACTGTACTCTAGTTGACTATACGACATCTCGGGCCCAAAAGATATGGCTTTTGAGGCTATCCAGGAATACCTGAATCTCAGGGGCATTTAACTAACTCGACCGCATCTCTAAAATGTTCTTTCAGTGGTTTGTGAGCTTGATGGGTGAACTCTAATGGGATATCCATGAGTCCAACAGGTACTCCGAGCGGGCCATCCTCGTCGTCAACCACGAAATCAGAGTCATACTCGTTCTCGTTTTTCTTTTTCTCTTTCTCGACCTTTTTCCCGCGACCAGATTTTGTGGCATTCTTTACCTTGTGGGCTTTGGTGGTCTCGATGCCACTTTCTTCGTCTTCAAAATCCGAAAGAACGTGGAGGTCAGAATTCGCATCACTATCGTAGATTCCAACCCGTGGTTTATCCGAGTCAGAAGACGAGTCGGTGACTTCTTCTATATTCTCCCCAGCTCTCTTACGCTTGAGTAATTCTAGCTTTTTCTCCTTGTCGGAACGGTGTCGTCGCTTTCGCAATTCCGGCTTCCTAATTGGTAGTGCTTCATCGTCATTAGCTTCATGCTCTTCTTCTTCCTCTTCTTCATCATCTTGCAGCTGCGTGGCTGGCCGGCGTCGTTTCATTGGGGACGAAACAATGTCGGAGTCGTCATCGTCTGATTCGATCACCACTCTTCTTCTCTTTAAGGGAGATGTGAGTGGTTCCTCGTCTGAATCATCTGACTCTACTATTTTCTGTATCTTTCCAGTTCTCTTTGAAGAGCTTGGGAACAATACCTTCTCTACCTTCCGAGTATGTAGCATGTCGACTTCGGGGGCCGACCCATCGGAAGAATCGATGTCTACTGCAAAATTGTCAGTATAAATTAAGCTCGAATACCAAATAGTAAGTTATGTGCCCCTCCATTGCCTAAAAACCGTATAACACATTCAAAAGCATATAAGACCTCAAGAACAAGTTTCGCATATCCTTGATAATGGATTTTTTCTACTATATCTTCCTAATGTATCCCTCTTGAATGTGTCAAACGATTAAGGTAATATGTAGTGGTAGATCAGCTGCGCGCAACATACTGATAGCTTGGGAAGATTTCACCGGTGTTGGAAGCGCTCTGGTCGGTATGGCAGCAGTTTTGTTCCTTCCCGAGGTTCTGCGAGTTGGTGTAGTGGCGGCCTTTTGACCTGAAGACAGAATATCGTCGCTGTCGCTCTGACCCACAATGATTTGAAAACTGGAGGTTGGCGTGCCAGTCTGCTTCACTGGCTGCTTTCCAGTCTTCTGATATCGTACTTTGGCAGGCGACATCTTATTTGCAGGTGAGGCGTTCTCATCGACGGCATCGAAGGTGAGGCGTGTTTGCCGTTTGCGCCGCGCAAGGCGCTCGAGATTTGAGGGCATTGGAATTAGGGTATCGCAAGTGCAAGAGAGATATTTTCACGATCTTCGAGATTCTGAGATTCTTGTTTAGGCTTGAGGAAGAGATAGGTTCTGCGAACTTGGTCTGGCTTTGTGTCGATTAGTATCGCACCTGCCTACCCAAGGACGTGCTTTTGAGTTGGACGCGACACAATGGTCTCGCCAGATCACGTGCACATATAGACTGGATTAGTCTCTACAATTCACTCAAAGGGCTTCATCAGATTGTGGTAGTCTAATACATCAGCTATGTACCGTGCCCCCTCAAGATTCTGATTAAAAACTGTAGCATATCTAGCATGACCAAATCTGAACCTCCACATGGCAACATGAGGCGGGGTAATCTTGGGAATAAATAAATATTGGTTCACTGCAGTCCGGCCAGTGGGAGATGAATTCCTGTTGTACAACCGGGCCCGCATCCTGAATGATATATACTACTTGCCTACTAGGTAGGACTGATATATGCAGACTAGAAAAGTGTTGCTGCGGGGACGAAAGGAAGGCGCAATCACACAACCTACCACATGTACACCCTAAATATCAAGCTCACTCCTTGCGATAATACGACAGATCACAAAGCCTCTTCCAGACATCTCTTTTCTTTACCTACAGTAGATCTCTGCTTTCATTTCATCATGTCCCAACAAACCGACTCAAAGGGAGCAGGTATTTCTGCAAACATGAAATTTCCAAAGCTCATTCCAGCGTTCATCGTACAGGTAGGGTGCCTCAAGCTTTCATCTACTTCCAACAGAGCATCATAACACCGATCAGGTCGTTCTCGATCCTACTATCAGTGTAGGCCCCATCTCATCCGGCGGTCCTCTCACCTTTGCTCCATTCGCCTCAGCAAGTGGCTCCGTCCGCTCGATTCAAGGATACCCAGTTCATGTTGATGCTGTCTTCGTCCATGGCGCGGATTTCATCCGTCAGGACCCTTCCGGAAAGCACGTTCGTCTGGATGTCAATAGTGTCCTGAAAGATGCCTCTGGTGCCTTTATTAGCTTCAAATATACCGGTATCATTAACCTCACTCCTGGCGTTGCAGCTGTCTTTGCGGATAGTCCTGATGCTGCCACTACTCCATTTGGTGATGCTTGTAAGCTACACAGTTCTCATTGCAACCTCCTGTTTTAGAGTTATCTGGTATTTTGGTCATCAAGAGCAATTTTCGCTGATTCGGGTTCAGTTACCAGCGTGGTATTCGAGACCGGCAGTGAGCAGTTGAAAGCTCTGGAGCAGAAGGTATATGTTGGGGCTGGTAGATTCATCATTCAATCTGGAAAGGCGCCTGTGGTCGAATATTTGGTCAGCGAAGTTGGATTCTGAGAAAACATGCTTGTTCACTATTTAATTATTGACGAATGCGAATACTATGGAGTAAGCGGCTTGTTGTCTTGTGCGCAGTCTGGATCTCAAAAGTCTTAATCTATTGAACAATTTTCGACTGTTCAAATGGTAAGTGAGTACAGGCAGTCAAGGTCTTTAGTCAAAATTGCTTTCATTGTGGCCAGACCCTATTGCCAACCCTAATCGCAGTACCGCTATGCACACCAGTAATAAATATATGAAGAATAATAAAGGTACCTGGTCGATGGCCCCTGAGCTCGGATGCCAATAATATCTATGGCAGCTGAAAGTCTCCGACGCGTTGCTGGGGCTAGGTGGTACCTTGGTTGGTAGCGCATGCTTTAATCATAGTGACGACGAGGCAACACGTTGGGCTGGCTCGGCCACGTCTGGAACATGCTGAAGTAGTCCCGGAGGGGGATGAAGTCATCCCGTATATGGAGTAATGAAATGAAGTTATTCTGCTTATGGACTCCCCGTATATCAGATTGGGATTGGGCTCTTCTGGGCACTACCAGCCGGGTTGTCGTGTGGCTCGATGTTATGTTATAGTGCGAAACCATTGTAGCCGGGCAGGAACCAGGTGCGCGTTCACAATCTGCGAGAGAGGGAGGATTTCGAAGAGCTCAAGATTGATGATGATGCAGTGTGGGGGGCAAAAGCAGGCCACACTCCATAGTACAGGATCAGCTCCGGGATGGATGCTGACTTTTCTTCGCCGTACTTCCTGTATGTACAGGGGTAGCTTTCTCCGCCCCTGCGAACCTAATTTCGCGAATTGAATTTTCTTTGATCCTGGCGAGCATCAAACCGATGCCAATCTCTGAAATGCCATCCCAACCCAAGCCAACCCACACCACCACACACAGCTACAGCCACCGCAGCGACCTACGTTGAGCTGTGGAGTGTGCGCGACTGGCATGTACATGTGCAACTTCCATCTGTGCCTGGGCAGATCATATCCGGGAGCAAACTGGCTGGAGTAGCGTGGATCTACGCAAAGATACAATTAGTACAGATAATACAAGTAATACAGGCAATGCAACTAATACGTATCCTCAAGAATCTAGATACGGTAGCAGGCGGCATCGATCGAAACTCTAATGAACATTATTTCGGTTTCCCCCATAAATCTGGCGGATTCGTTCGTTGGTTCAGGGGCTTGACTTTTTCTCAGATGTGGCGCGCAGCGTCTCCATCCATCCATCCTTCGCTCCCGTGGAAATAGTGACGTAAGGCGGTTTGATCACATCACATCACTGAAAACAAGCACAAGCTTCAGCTAACAAGCTATGTTGATCTCATTCATCCAACCACGACCTCTTGCGTAGCGTCATACTTCCAGACTATGAAATTTCACTTCCCAACAATAGCTTAAGACCCAGCCTCCCCCCCCCAATTCTTTGCTTCCACATGCCATTACTACATACCCCTTAATAATACATACCACGCTCAACTCCAAACAAACAACACCATATTTCATCAATTGAACCGTCTCTTTTTGTTTTTTGATACCCAGTAGCCAGTTCACAACCTAATTATTTACAACATGTCTGCCGCAGCAAAAGTCAATGTCCCGACCAACGTCAAGGTCAAAGAGGTACGCCATCTGCACCTCCAGTCTCAGCTCGTTTGTTTGGCATGGTGCTAATGTTGTCTTCAGGCCGATGTGAATCGCAAGCTCCAAATATACGGGATTGCCACAGCTTTCTCCAATGGCAAGGTGCCATCTAACGAGCAAATCGATATCGCTTTGAACAGCTTCCTCAAATCGAAAGCGCTAGCATCACCTTCCAAGAAGCTCTCCACCGAGGGACAAGCTCTAGTTGCAGACTTCAGAGACGTAGTAAAGCAGGCGCAACACTTACTTCTATCTAAGAACCAGGGTGATCTTCTTCAGGATTTCATCTGGCAGTCGCAGCATATCGATGGTGGAAACGCTTCGGTCCCAGGTGCTCCAATCGACAAGGAGACCGCACAAAAGCACGGCAACGAGGCTTTAGAAGGTTTCCGCACCCTTGGCACATTGATTATCAGCAACGGACAATTCAGAAAACTTTGTAAGCTTCATCCTGTCTTCCTGATCACATTTGACCCTGTACTAACCCTTCTAGTGAATGATGCCACTATCCTCATTCGTGACATCGCAGGCGATGCTGCTTCGAAGGCTGCAAATAAAGTGAACCCATCTGATGAGCAATTGTCTCAAATCGACAAACCAGCTGCCGACAACACATGGCACGACGTACCTGATATGTCTACTTCAAACATCAAGAGCCAGCTCAAGTCCACCTACAACAAGAACGGACCTATCAAGACTGATGATGTTAAGGCCGCTGCTGGTGATGCCAGCGAGCAGGCCCACCCAGATGGCTCACGTGATCCAGCTGATGCTGCTCAACTCGCACATAAAGATCAACAGCTAGGTACTGCTTCGGGAGTAGACGCCCAATCTGGTGCTAAGGCTGGCCTTGCTACTCTTAAGCAACGAGCCGACGAGAATATTCCAGAGGAGACCAAGGAACAGGCTCGTGCTCGCAAAGAAAAGACCCGAAAGTACCTCCAGGGCAAGATGCCAGAAGAGCGCCGTGAACAAACGATCTGGAGACTTCGCAAGATGGTTGTCGAAATCCAAGGCCATTCTGATTATCAACAGGCAATCAACACCCTTCTCAACTTGGCTGAGACATATGCTGGCCATGCCAACAACGTTGCTCAACAAAGCACCGGTGCCGTAAAGGGTGCCCACGCCGACAGCTCGCTCAAGAGAGCTGAGGATGACCTGAAGACGCTCATTGAGCGATTTGCCAACGGCACCTCAACCAACGACTTTTTTGATGCTATCAATCAAATCTACCGAGATGCCGACCAAGATCCTGAACTCAAGTCATGGTTCAAGAATGTCAATGCTTACATTAGAAAATGCCTCAAGCAACAAGGATACATTATGGAGGATCGCGCAACTGATGAGTGGAATCAGCTCTACGATCAGGGAGAATTCTTACTCCGTGACCGTTATCGTAACCACACCAACAGAATCGTTGACGAAGCCAAATTCCTTGCCGACCAATTTGACAAGGATCCATTGAACAAAAAGTTCGCCCAGTCAGTCGAGAAGCTTTTCAATGATCTTGGCAATGATGAGAATGGAAAGCCAACCTTCAAACCTCATTTGATCAAGGATTTGACCGAGGTCATCATCCCAGCTGTCTTCGAGAACATCCGTTATGTTCCGATTCCAAGAATCGAGGTCAGCGATCCAATGATTGATGTTGTTGTAGAGAACTTGGTCATTGAGAGCGACAATTTGATGCCAAATGTTCTTGAGATCGCCAACGACAACTACTTCAAGTGGGGTCGTAAGGCGGTTTCCAACAAGAACTCCAACTCCATTATGTTGTCCGTGTCTGGTATTCAGATGGATTTGAGAGATGTTGCATATTACGTCAAGAAGAAGCAAGGGTTCCCAAGTGTCACTGACCTTGGTGTCGCCGATATTTTCCTTGGTGGATCTGGCTTCAGCTTCAAGTTGAAGCTTTCTACTGCCGAGAAGTCTGACAGACAAAACTTCTTCAAGGTGGATAAGGTTGATGTTGATGTCAAGAACTTTGACATCAAGCTCAAGCAATCCAAGCACAAGTTCTTATTTGCTTTGGCTAAGCCATTGATGCTGAAGGTCATGCGACCTGCACTTCAGAAGGCCATTGAAAAGGTTATCAAGGACAAATTCCACGAGGTGGATTCTCTTGCATACCAGATCAAGCAGGAAGTCGATCGTGCCCAGCAGGAGATTCTTGAAGACCCTGAGAACGCACCCAACATCTACAACCGCTACTACAATGCCGCACAGAAGAAGTTCTTGGAGGGCAAGAACAAGGCAGAGAAGGCGAAGGAGCGTGTTAAGGACACTAAGGTTAATGCTGCTGTCACCAAGCAAGACTCAATCTTCCCAGACATTCATCTTCCAGGCGGGATCTCTTCCAAGGCTACTGAGTACAAGGAGCTCGCTACCAAGGGCGAGGAATGGAGATCGCCTATCTTCAAACTGGGGACCGCATCCGTGTCGTCGGACATCCCAACCGCCTCAGATGTTACCCGAAAGGATCATGCTGTAACCGAGGGAGGTGTTCGCGGCCCTAACAACGTAGGCAACACCCAGCCTATCTCCGGCCAAGCTCAAGACCCATCAGCACAACTTCAGGGTCAATCTACCAACGGTGGTCTGTCCAACAGCGCACTACCCACAAATGGCAATACCAATGGTTTCAGCAAGGAAGTTGAGCAAGCGTTCACCAATGATAAGACAGCTACCCAGACAAACGGACAAACTACTCTTGGTGCCAACAACCCCGTCCTCACTGGCCGAACTTAAATTGGCGTCTCTTAGAGACGTTGTTCTCTAATTTTCTTTTGTTGATTTGTTTTATTTGATGATACCACCAAGCGTATACCATTTGCATAATTTGTGGTAGGAAAAGATCGATTGGTAATGCAGGAGGATTTCGTCTGTTAGTTTAAAAAACGATGTAACCGCGGTTGGATGGTGGACGTAAAATAATAGCCTCCTATAGCAATCATAACATTTTGCAATAATCTAATGTATCGGCCTTTTTTACAATAATCGTTCCTACACTTGATGTGATTTAGTGACTGCTAATGTGAAATGCTGTCCGGTGTAACTAATTGGAAATTTTATGAGAAATCGGAGGGCTCGCTTGATCAAGGGATTGATGGAAGCCTGCGAAGATATCGGAATAGCTAGGGAGAAGGAGCTGCGACCACGAAACTAGCACAACGACAGCTGCGGTGCGCTGTGTACCCCTTAGGCCAGCCTGTTAAGCGACCCTTTCACCATTAATTAGTTATGTGGGCATCTATGGCCCTTTATGTAGCACTGTCATGGTGGTAGAGCCATGGAGAGAGTTTTCAATGGATACATTGTACTGCTCCTTATTCTGGGAGTTTGGTTCGCTGCGCATAAATAGTCGTGAAATTGGTTCTAGGAAAAAAAATCTTGATTCATTGTGAGTCGTCTACTTCGTGAAGGTCAATTCCATGCAAAACGCCACTTCCCGTTCCATATTATCTACCCATCCTTCGCTGAAACTCCTAGAAAATGCAATAAATACAACCGATGGCCCGAAGAATACCCGGAGCAAGTTCAATGTTTGGCCCTCTTCCGTTTAGGCTCATCGTCACCTGCAGCTTTCTTCGCTCCACCAAGTTTTGCAGCGGCAGCTTGGAATGCCTCCTCGGAAGGCATGCCATCATCTTCATCCTCGATCTCTTCCGAATCTCTCTTCCCTTTTCTGCTCTTACCCTTTTTCGTGTCCTTCTCCTTCGCAGCATATTTTGCCTCTAGCTGATCCAGAAAGGAACCTCGCCCAGCCTGACGACTCCTGATCAAATCCGCCAACCCAGCCTCTGCATTCTCCTTCTTGCCCTTCTTCGCCTTCGTCCCAAACAGCTTCTCACTGACGCCAAGTTCCTCAGCATATGCCATCGCCTCTTTTCCCTCCCTCCTCGCCTCCTTCATTCTCTTCTCCTTCTGCTTCTCGCTCTCATGCGTATATGCTTTATAAGCATCCACCTCCCCTTTCTCAATCGCCTCGTCAATATAGCCTCTATACCGCTCCTCATCCTCGAGCGGATCACTCAGCATCACGTTAGCATAAATGCCTGCCCATTTTCCCTGAGATGTCCTGTAATTCTCCAAGACAGCATCCTTCTCCTCGATCGAGCCTTTATACTCATCAGAAAATTTCTGGATCGAGGCAGAGTTAACGATATCGGCAAATTGAGAGCGATAGAAATCAGACCAAGAGAAGTCATCAAAGTCAACGCTTTCAGCGGTAGATCCAGTGGTATCGTAGCGTTTGCGTCGTATGGGATCGGAGAGAATGCTATATGCAAAGACGAGTTCTTGGAATTTGGTATGAGCGGTTTCCTTTTCAGAGGTAGAGACTTTGTCTATTTGCAATTGTAAGCTATGTACGACTCTTGAAACGAAATAAAACTTAAATACTACCACTACTGGTACGCCTTTGTGATCCAATGCAGTCGAAAAGAGTTCCTTACCGGGATGGTGCTTCAATGCAGCTTTGCGGTACGCGGCTTTGATCTCGTCGGCTGTAGCTGATTTGAGAAGACCGAGGGTTGCGTATGGGTCAACCACGGGGGGCTCCTCGTCAAAAAGGTCTTCTTCGTCGTGAGGTGCCATTTCTACAGTTGCTCCTATCTGATTCAAATTGTTTTGAGGTTGCGAGGCTGTGGGGTTGTGAAGATCTTGAAGCTGGACGCGTTAACCTTAGCTCGTGCACCGCGATTTAAGGTGACAAGGCTAGACATGCGTGCACGTGATCTCTCATCTGCGACATTATAAAGTATCGTCATCTTATCTCCAGCCTCTTTCATTAAAATAGGGAATTAAGCCACATATATCTCCTCGATTCTCTACCTAATGGCTAAAAGCAACTAGTCATCTCTATGATAATTGCTAGAAAATTGCTACAATTAGTCAGTCTGACTCGTACATAATTTGCCGAATTAAAATGCTGAAAAATGGAAGGCACAAGGTTTCCTTGAACAAGCTGAGACTTTAGACTTTGCCAATCTTTTACATAGTGGTGTTAAAGACAAGAGACACCACATAGGCTGCAGGCTGGAAGTGATCACGTAAGCTCACTCACCATAAGCGAGCCCCTTTTATGTAGTTGACATTCAAAGAATACCTAAAAATATTCATAATTCTCAGCATATGGTTAGAACAAGGCTATCAGTAACATATAACTCACATTAACATTAGCTCAAGCTTGATTTTAGTTCAATCTCAAGTTTTTCTCAAGGCATTGAATTCTTGTAGATGAATGCTGGAATGGAATCTGATTTGGGTATTAAATGCTCTATAGACTACATTCTTTATACAGTTCAAAAATGGTGTGCAACAAAAGCTAAATGCCAATCACACAAATAAGGTGATGAAATACGCCAGTTCTAATGCAATATCTCCGCCAGGGAGTATATGTGCTCCCCATGCCTATCCCTAGTTGTATATACACTATGAGCATATCGTGGTGAATTGCTCCGGCTCCAATAGAAGGTAAATTAACGTCAATAGAGATTGAGCTCCTTAATTTGACTATATTGCTCCTCCTAATCCTGTATTCTAGTTAGTCTCAAGCTTCAATAGAGAACGTGGGTTAACTTACCAGCAGCTAAAGCCAGGTACCATGTCAGACTCGCACCACCATCTAGCCAGCCAGCATCGAAATTAGGCTGTGAGAAGAAGCTCCACGCTTTCGCAGGGTCAATTATGGCGAGATTTGCATATAAAATGCCTTTCCATCCACCCTCTACTGCGTCTGCCCTCCCGTTGGAGAAAAACGAGTCCCATTCCTCTGTCACGAACTGTTTGGTCCGAGTCAAGGTACTTGAAGGCATCAGTGGAATCATATGAATTCCATGAATATACTCGGTGTTTCTGCCGAAGTAGGTGGTGTAGTCAATTTTGTTTTCAAAGAGAATTCCAGCGACTTTATTGCCGATAATGTTGGCGGGCTAAAATTCACGAGTTAGTAAAGTGTCAGATCAAAGGAGTGTTCTATAATTACCTGTACTGTATTATCGGAGGTATAAAGGTAGTAGCTTTGAAGAGATCTGGCAGTGATAGCCAACTGTAGGTTACCACGAGCCTCCATGTTGCTATCACCAACAGTGCGACCCCACATCTTAAGCGCGTAGGCCGAGAAAGAATCTTCAGATGAGGACTCTTGATCTCTACCATCTGTAGTCTCATAGAGGCCATGAGCCCATGAATGACCACTATATCACCAGTCAGTACTTGCTCTATCTAAGTGGACAATCTCGGTGTCTCCGATGTATCCATAGGAGTTCCCACACGCCGCCGGATGACGGTGACTTCGTAAAAGACAGGGTTACAGGTGCTACTTACTGATACCAGTCGAATGCTCGATATACTGGGAAGAACTATTCTAGGTTAGTAACTTGTTTCTCAATATTATTTTACCATCGGGTTCTTGCTTACAGTGTCTTCTTCTGAAGGATTTGCAAAATCACGAACAAGTGTATTGACTAAAAAATGATTAGCAACTGACGACTTCTTATTAGCGATCAACCAAAGCTCACCATATTCTTTATTTGTAGCAAGCCAAGATTGGTCTAGATAGCCAATCACTGCCGCAGTGTACACAAAATAGGCGTAATGGAAATGGTGATCATTGTAGTATGTGTTACCGAAGTCTGCACCCGCACTAAATTATATGTCAGTATATTCACTTTCAAAATAGAATCTGCAGTGTGCATCAAAAAAGTTTGGGTACACTGCAAAGAGAAAAGCATTGACTCTTTAGATCAAGGTACTTACTCTCCTGTGGTATATGAAGCTGAAGAAACGACACCTTTCCATGAAGTCTCGTAAACAAGAGGGTACTGTTGCCGGTTTTCAGCGAAGACTGCGAAGGCATCTTTGACTATAGTCGAAAATATTAGCAATGAATCTCGTGAAGTAGAAAGAGACATTCAGGGAAGACTGAAGTGTCAAGGGAACTCACGGCTTTGAAGACCAGCTCGTGCTAGTGCCTTGTCCTTTACAATGTCGTTTAGAGTATACACGATTCCAGCAAATTTAGCTAATGCTTTGCCAGAAAAGTACATCGAGTTGAGGTTTGTTTGTTGACCCACTGCCGAAATAATGTGTTAGTAATCTTTGGAAAGGTTTAAGCTAGAAATGAAATATGATAACATTTGGATTTTGTTGTTGGAGAGCTTACTATTCTGAGAAACTGTCGAGTTTAGTTAGCAAAAAGAAAAAGAAGTAGAGGGTTGTTGGAGACATACCTTCACTTAAGGCAACACTGCGAATAGTGGCGATAGCCTCATCCGAATAGCTTCCCTCAGTACTTCCAGATGACGGATTCCATGGTGCAAAACCTGTGTATCATGTATGGTTAGTTGATGTCTCAAATAATTAGAGCAAATTAAATCCGCATCGATTAAGAATGACTTACCCATATCAATTGGAAGAGGTTCACTCAATGTCCATGTATCTGCTAGAACTCCTAGTGCGAGGCCTTTGGTTGTTGTTTGGAGTTGGCAGTTGGATACTATGGCAGATTTTGTTTCTGAAGAGAACGAGTCGACGTGATGTGGGAGAGCAAAAATCAGCAGCGTTGTGTCTGCCCTACCTCCCTTATCAAAAACAAAGTGGTAAGTTGCTGTTGCAGCATTGACTTCTCCTGTGAGTCGAACTCCTTTAGGGTAAGCTCCAGCAGCATCATCATAAACGGATTCAGCACCATCAACAACTTTGGCTACTTGAATAATTCCTTCATAACCTGAAGTAGCGGAGATGATGCCATGGTCAATGACTGTGAGGCTAAGAGGCACTCCGGAATCTGAATATGCATAAACCAACCAAACTTCTCCGTCTTCAAGAACGATCTTATACTTTGATACGCCTGATTTAGGACTTGGTAAAGTGGAAAGAGTCTGAAACAAGACTTCTGATTGTAAAATCGGGATATCCCCATAATATTGAGCAGTGATGAAACCCATTCCCTGAACGAGCGGAAATGTAACCGACGGATTTGCCCCTGGGCTTGGTAGTAACTGTGTGGAAAGTTAACATGTTGTTTTCTAGGAGGCATTGTAGCCGTTAAAGATCTACCTAGAGGGTAGAAATGAAGGATTTATTCATTTATTCATGGGTATAAAACGTACATTGAGATTTACTGAAAAAGCAGTAGCCGAGTCCATTGATAAAGTTGTCGATTCCCCGAGCCCCTGGGCGCTGATAACCATAGACTCGAGACCTACTGGATATATCAAATACTCCACAGGGTTGGCTGAGGGATCTGGTCCAAAAGCTCTCTGGTCTATATCAACATGAGTGACAGATAAACCCCAGCTCTTGGAGCCGCCGTCTCCTTTAGCCCATGCAACTGAATAGGGATGTGTCCATGTTCCAGAAGTCTGGCTGCCCAGGAAGAAATTTGCGTAAAACTTGTTCGTTCCAATGGGATTATTCTGACCTTCTAGCCCTTGCTTTGGCACCGGGTGGTCCGATCTGGTGCCAAATACCTGGGATGGGGCATCTGTAGAAATAGGCTGGAAAATATCACTTGAAAGTGGCTTTGTGGGTGTAGGGATTTCTACAGATGTCGAGTCTGCAGGATCGCTAGTCAATGGCGTAGCAATTGTAGTTGTTGGTACTGAAATAGATGTAGACAGTAATGGCGCACTTTCTGTAGTTAGACTCGTATGAATAGATCGTTTGGTGGAAGGCTTTTGCGTATGTGTAGTTGGCAAAACCTCGACGGTGGCAGAATCACTTGTTACCTTCAAGAATATATGTTAGATTTGAAGCCACTCAGACAGCTATTGCAGCAACTTAGGCATATAGGATAGACTTACAGTAAGAATTGAAATGCTTCGGGTGACTCTAGGAGTCCGAGTTGCTTGTGAAGTGGTTCCTTCGGGTGAAGTTGTTTTAGAAGTAAGAATCGAATCCCCCTGGGTGACTATAGGAGGTTGAGTTGCTTGCGAGGTAATTTCTCCTGTTGAGGCTGGATCAGGAGTAGCGAGTTCAAGACTAATGGTGGTCGTGGAGCCTTGACTGAAAGTGGTTGTTGATGTAGATGTTGAACGTTGAGTTTCCTGCGCAATGATTCCTGCTAGAGGAGTTGGAATAACAATCACAGTTTCGGTAATTGAGGTTGCATCAACTTGTGAAGGTCCTGGTATCCAAGGAACACCATTGGGTGATTCCAAAATCAAAGCAGAGTAGTTCGGACACCCATATTCTGTGCAAAGAGGCAACGCATTAGCACCAAGTAGTTGAACAACAATGAGCAGTATAGAGAAATGCATATTGGCGTAGGCAATAATGACAAGTGAACAATTGATGACAAAAGAAAGTATACAGAGTAGGAACTGTCTTAAGTACCCTTCTACATCTTTGAATCTTCCAAACTAAAGTTTACAGCCTTCCGAATAATAAGCTTCAGGAATGAAGGTTTACCAACCTCGGGAAAATCAGAAAACGAACCAGAATTGTAAATTGTTCCCACTTTTTAATAAGGTAACCTAAGGCCAGAAATTACACTAGAGTACGCTACCTATACTGCGATTTTGACTTGGAATGTAGTTTGTTTACAAGCTACCGTTGCTGATGTTTTTGAGCCAAGTGTCGGGAAAGCTAGTGAAGTCAAAATGTTAAGCGATGAGGCTTAAAATGTCTAGGGAACACGAATATATATGTAACATAAATTAGTGAACACCGAGAGTGCACTACCAGAAGATTAACTGCACGAGAGCATCCAGGAATTGATTATTTCTTTGAAATTCAACAGATGTTGTCTTGAAGTTCTGTGACAGTGTCGTACAAGTTTCTTGTGTGTATGAAATCGTGGTTGGCTTGGCGGTCTGTTAGTCGTAAATATAGTTTTTGGGATTTTTGCGAGGTTGGGGATTTTTACTCCGTATTTATTGAAGTGGCTGTAATTTAGAGTATCCAAACTCAAACAGACGAATGATGTACTACGAAGATCTTGGTATGTTCGATTCAACTTCTTCAACGATTGTCTCTTCATGCTTACTACTCAGGTTTGCTTGCTTGTAGATTTGTTTACTATAAGAGTTGTCCGTAGCAGCAAGGTTGGATTTTGTTTCTAGAAATCAAGTTATCCTTTGCAGCCGTATGATTCTTTGCAGCCGTATGATCTTCTTTCACTTAGAGATTAATGTTTATCGCCATACCATATATTGAAAACCTCTGCAAAGGAGAATAGCTCGCCGAATGACCGAGCTTGCGCGTCCCTTGGTTGAGCTCCTACATGTGGGCCGAATGACTCAAGTGACCCTCATTTAGTCAGTTGACCGAGTCTTAGCTACAAACGTGGATCTATATCTAGTAATTGAGAAGCAGATTTACCGCCGTGAATGTTCTATCAGCTAGCTGGTTGTCAGTTTAGCTTGCAGTGACGTACCGGAAGTCTCTACCCATAGCGTTTTACTACCGTAGTTGTGTTAACAACCTAGCATAGTAAATACGGGTAAACACATTCGTGATCCAGCCCTAACCTATAGCAGGATTCCAGTTTTAATCGGGGGTATGCCGCACTTAGTCTGGGCCGAAACATCGCTGTGAGATTCACTCATGAAGACTTTGGCAACGGGTTTCATTGAGCTCATACAAATGCCTACTATGGTCAAGAAGCTGTGAAATATCTAGCGATATTGTTTCATGGATGGCTCCAGAAAACGTTCCACCAAAGTATCTCATTAACAAATCGCTAATATTCATCACTGAGCAACCACGAAAGCCAAAGTACAATATGTCCGACGGGCCGTTAGGGTGGCTGTTGTGATCCCATCATCACAACAAATAATCATGACAAGGCCATCTCAGCGACTAGTCAAGAACTCAATTTATACTTTTTCGCCAGCCCTTCCCGGGGCTGGTAAAGTACATTCAATAATTGACTATCTAATAAACTAGTAATTACAGCACTCATACAAGCTCCAGAACTTGGACGAGATGTACTATACTTGCCCCAGGTACTCTTTGACTGAAATCGACTTGGTCTGTTGTGGTTGTGTTGTGATTGCAGAACGCGTTCTTCTGGGCTGAGAATTGGTCACAATTTTAAAATTGCCTTTAATTAAACGGAAGTTGATGAGGCTGACTTCAAGAATAATCAAGAGCATTCGGGCAAAAGGTCGGATTTCACTGGCCTTTCAAGTGAAGTTGCACTGTTGTGAAGGTTCAGTTGACTTGTGTCAAAGTATTGTGAGGCGCCTGTTACGAAAACAGAGGAATCAGGAACCAAAGTTACTCTTTCATTGATACTTTTTGCCAAGTTAGAGTTTAAATGCCAGCCACCTTAAAAGGGGGTCACATTAAGGTTTTGGGTAGATAGTATCGCGATGTCACGTGCATGTAAGCGAGATATTAATAGGGGCTTTACATCGCAAGTAAACACGTTTAATCACGGCCACTGTGCCACGCTATAGTAATGAAGAAATGCTTAGCACACTAATAGAATCAGATAAATGTGTATTAATGATGCCAGCCTACCTCGACTATAGTTATATGTGCAAAAGTGGTGGCTTCACTCTAGAATTCACAATTGAACGGCTATACATGACACCAAGGCTTGTGAGTCAGACGACAGCCGAAAGAGATATCATTTAGAATGAACTCGGTATCCAAGCATGACCTGTCTTAAAACTTCTTTGTGTCCAGAACATCGCTGTGAATTTTGAGCTCAATATACTAGATCGATGGTTTAGACATTGGTGCGATAATCCCCTGCTTAAGTAGGATGCGTGGCTTTGTGTTGTCCTGCACAGATTCTTTCGTGGCCCATTCCGGTCCGATCGGCATCCGAAGCGATCTCTCATACTGCTGTTTGGACTCAAATGTATGAGGTAAGGCGGAGGCAAGGTACTTTGAATTCTAAGTAAAAAGTTAGTCAAGAACATTGAACATGGATGATCGTCACTTACCTTCTTGACTCGCTTCTCGTTGATAATCACGCGATCAAGTTTTGCGTCCTTTCTGCTCCCTTCTTTGATGCCAGCAACCTTTGTCAAAACTCGACCTTTGTTACGAGCCTTCTCCCGCTTGCTAAGACCATCACCTGTCCAGCTTCCCCAGCCAGGAAGCGTGTTGTCAACGACCTTCTCATCTTCATCCATAATGGTTTGCTTCTTCTCGGCTTCGAACTCTCCAACAACATCTGCTCCAGCGAAAGCCCGCTGAATCAATTCCTGGTCACGAATAACAAAAGGTAATCGAACAGCATTTTCGTCTCCGCTCTCCTCTTCAGAAGATTCATTTAAGACAGTGCTTTTTTTAGCACTTTTTGTGGTTTTAGGTCGTGTCGCAATCATTGCTGCTTGAGAGAAGTCTAGCTCTTCGACTTCCACGGCATTATTTGCCTTATGCCGTCGTCTTTTCGATTCAGCATCGTTAATAGAATCTGATTTGCTGATCGCTTTTGACCAGGCCCCACCCTCAGTAGACTCGTTTCGCGTGGCCTGGACTTTAGTGTATTCAGAATTCCCAGATGTATTGCCAGATTTCTTCTGTGATGGAACTCTAAGGCGTTGAGAGCTTTTATCTTTGTCCTCGCTTTGACGGTCTTCAGCTTCAGAATTATCAGGCTCTTCAAAGTCGTGCTTCGTTTTTGGGGGTGTTTTTGTCAAGTCATGACTACCAGGGCCGAATATACGCCGCCCAATGTCGACATCCTCCACACTTACAGGGGCCTCTCCTGCTAGTTCACGCCTCATCTCTTCTACCATGGCATCGTTTTCTTGCTTTCTCGTTGCCTCGGCCTTCAACATGAATTTCATATTGGCCAGCTTCGATCCCGGAGCCGTGTCATCGATCTGATCAGAATGATTAATGGATTGAAGTTTTTTTAAGAGTCGTTTATCGTCGACGACATTGTCATCTCCTCCAGAGTCATCTGTTTCACTGGATGAAGAGGTGTCGTTCCCATACGCTTTCCTGATCACCCTACCTTCGACTCTTTTCCGGAGCTCCTCATCCCTTCGTGCCATTTCGGTGATACCTGCTCTTGCATCATCATCCCATGCTGCTCTACCAGTAGCTTTCGTAGCCTTTGCCCATTTACTCTCCCGATGTTTTTGCCCCATACGTTCAGTTGCTCGCCTTCGATCTTGAGCCTCTAATTCGTCTTCGGAGGGTTCAAATCCACCCTCAGCTAGAGCCTCATTGTTCATTCGTTCCTCTTTCTCACGCTGCTTACGATGGACCTTTCTATATGATTTGCTCTTTATCTTCTTAATACGCTTCGCTTTTACTTCCTCTCGAAAGAGTAGCTCTCGTGCCATACGTAACTGGTCTCTTCGCGCTTTAACTTCTTCGATAGACATTTTGTTACTCTCCAAGTCCTCGAATTCGCGAATCCGATCTTCGTCATATTTACCAGTAGAAGTAGCAAGGCCACTTTCTTCTAAAATTGACTGTATTGTAGCTTCCAGCTCATTGAAAGGCTTTCCAATACTCGTTGGCTGAAGCTTGGTATTGTTCTTGGCAGATTGAATGTCATTATCTGGAAGCGGGAACATCAAATGGTCTGCCCGACGGTTAAGCTTAACGGTATCCGTCCATCTGCCGAGCTCCTCTTTGGCCTTCTCATAAGCTGCACTGCGATCTAACCGATCTTGTTGACGTTTAGCTAGTGGTATACCAAGCTGTTGGTGTTTCCGTTCCTTCTTTAGTTTTTTGGTGGTGGTAGTGCTTGAGGTTGCAGCAAAATCATCGATTGTTAGTTTTTCGCCCGAGCCGGTAGAATTGTGATTTCTCGGTCCCTGGTTTGAGCGATCCCTCTGTGATAGACCTTTCACCATCTCCTGAACAGTTGCAAGTTTGGCTGGGTTCGTTGTATCGTCTATAGATGAGCTCGAAGAATCGTTCCCACTGTCATCGCTATACTCCTCTTCATCCTCGTCATCGTCTGATTCATCCTCGAAGCCTGATAGACTGCCCTCATGCTCCTCGGTCAATGTTTCTGCAGTATCGTGTTCATCTCCTTCCGTAGCATCTAACATTGCTGCCAGGTCAATTGCGTCATCACCCAAGTCATCACTGCTTTCGTCTGAGTTCGAGAGCTCATCAATGTCATTCTCGTCGAGGGTCATGTCTTTCGCTCGAGGTGTTTGGTTCTTGGGTTTTTTGTTTTCAGTGCTTCCAGAGAAGGCGTAACCGTCAAACTTCTCCTCGTCACTTTCTCCGAATGCTTCATCACTATCAATGTCACTATCGTCCTCACTGCCGACATGCCCCATTTTCCATTCATTTCCCTCACTATCACTTCCTTCGTCTACGTCAAGCTCGTCGAATCGACCTTTTATGGGACCCTTTCGCTTCTTTGCTGATACCTGCTCATCCTCCTCTTCATCTTCATCGCCATCTTCCTCTGCATTTCTCCGGCGCTTGTTTGGTCGATTTCCTCCTTCACTTGCGCCTAAACGGTTCTGTCGTACTTTGATCCTGTCGGGATTTTGGTGAGACGCAATAGAGAAGGCATCTAAGGATCTCTTCTTCGAATTAGCCCGCGCACTTGCCTTTTTCGGTGCAGGCGCCCCGTGAGATTGTCTTCCGGGCATAGTAAATGATTGACTATGTAGATTGGAAGATTTTAGTGATTTGAGTATCGTGAGTAGTGGGGCTCTTCCCTCAGAGTCGTAACTTTTTTTTAAAGTGGAGATACGCGCCGAAGGCGGCCGCTTAGTCCGCTGCCAAGGCTGTGGACTTGGTTGAACATTTTGGAGATGGTTTATGGAAAGCTACAAGTAGACACTTCATTCTACAAAGCCTAGCACAATGAAGGCAACGCAACCGCTCCTGAAGCGCATCAGTCGCCAGGCTTTGAACACAAAGATGACAAATAAGGGATACTACAAAGGTACAGGAACCGGATCAATGGGTAGACATACAAAGCATGGAGGATATAAGATAGAATGGGACAAAGTTCGAACATATGTTGTGCCTAAGGATCTTAAAGAGTTCAAGGTAAATCATCAACTTCAAGGAATCCAGGTCGAAATATTGACATCTCCAGCTTACTCCTTTCGTCACCAAAAACATCGAAGTGGTCAAAGGGCGATTTGAAGGGGACCGTAAGGGGGCCTTTAGTGGTGAAGCATATATTAGACGGTGGAAGACGGAAAACGGCGAGGACTAATAATCGTTTGTTCTAAGGTACGCCTGGCGCCAGTTTCCACTGGAGTCCTCTGCTAAACAACCTAGGCATTTCAATTTATGTATAATAAGGGTTAGGAGTTGGTTGGAATTGGGCGAGAGACTTCATTTAAGAAATAGGAAGATGTTGCGACGTCTTTGCAAAATCAAATGTCACGATTGCGCTTCAGCTCAGCGTATTGTCGATATAAAAAGTTACAAACGGTGAAATGGCAACGCTGTTGTGGGCCGACGATTTACGCTGCTAGGACCATGGATGAGCTTCTCTCGCTGACACTGTTTAAGTGAAGGGAGGAAGTCTTCCTTAGGGTATGCCGTGTACTCCCACTTCATCGAATGCGACATTTCTCCATCAAAATACAGAATCGCCTTTTGAAAGTCATCGTCTGCAGGCAGGTTTACTCCAAATCCTCTCACTTAACCTATCAAATTTCAAGGTAAATTGAGGCATCCAGACTAATGCCGAACTCACTTTACTTCACCTAGACACAGTGAAAGGGGAAAAGGACGTGATCATCCAATCAAAACACCAAGCATGTTTTTTCCTTTCGAAAATCTTCTGGATGGCATTGAATAGTCTCATGCCTTTGAAGAATATCAATTTTTGCTTGTCATTCAACCTTTGTGGAAATCGCTTTCCAATACATTTGTCTGTGTTACTTTATTACTGCTCGACTGTTACTTCTTATCTCACCAAGTCGAACCCTCCGATTTGAGAGAATTTGGTACAGTTCCTATTTGTCAGATCTACCTTCGGCGAATAGCTGTTGAATAATTTATATTGATATATCGACGGGCACAGAAGCCTTGACTCACTCGGTATGTCACTCGTTATGTCACTCGGTATGGTTCACGTCATTTTTGTCATTGCCTGAAAGGTCAGCATAGTAAAGGTTGAAGTTTCTGCCTTATGGATAGGGCTTTACGAGCTGACAGAAGTTCCCTAACTGAATCCGCAAACACAGATTACTCTACTCTATCGCTGGGAACTTACCACTCGGCCACATCTGGCTGTGGAAGTTTTTTGTATCCTTCACATCGACACAGTCATCATCCGATTCTGCAAGTCATCCAGTCACAAATCTGCTAAGGCATTATGCCTCGGAGTGTTACGAGTGCTGGGCCGCATTTCTTTCCATTGCAGAGCTCCCCGCTAATGGACCCACGGAAATCTACCCTGCAATTCGAGACACGTAGCAAGCTAAGTCTACCAGATCGAATGTTTTTGAATTCATCTAGATGGTGGACAGCTTTTTTTATGATCGACGTAGAATTACGGCGTGGTGCACGTTCGCTATTCATAGCTCAAACCCTTTGTGACAGCTTTCTCGCCTGCAATCTGACACGCAAGCATCTGCAACGTCACTCCTTCTATCATAACGCCGTTCATATGTTTATTACTGTGGATGATTGATTTCCTTCTGGTGGCATCGCGCCCCCTTGCTCGTGGATCTCAAAGAAGCAGGTATATATATACACATAATACTCACCGCCTCACGCTCACTGTCTATCAAGCACTCATTTGGATCAGAAGACCAACGTGAAGGATTTTATGAGAATTAGCCCGCCGATATATAAATAGGCTTATATAAACGAAGGAACGTGCCTTAAATTTCATCCAGTTTCCTCCCATATATAATTTAAGTTGCTTTTCTTGTTCTTGACTTCTGGCGTTATCATTTATTACCATCAATTATCTCTTAAAATCGCCTCATCATCGCTTCATCATCGCATGTACAGCAAAGAGAATAATGGTGATGGTCTTACCTTTTATGTACCTGTAGTATTTCCAAGAATTTCATCACTACCATTCAAGCAAAAATAAAGAAGACATAAAGAAGACCTTCCACGATGGCTCCTGCTCGAACGACTGAAGATATACCGGAGCCTAAAACATCATATGATATCAACCTAACCTATCAAACACTGGAGGATGACTATCTGCAGCAGAGCAGAGAGAGAACAGAGTTTCCAGGATATTTGCCAGTCTGGGAGGTAAGTTACTTATTACTGTGTAGACTGTTCTGCTTTACTCAGGCTCGTGATAGGAAGGTATTTGGCATGATGATTTCCCTCCTTTTGACTACGAGGACCCAGCACTTCGAGCAGACATCACAAAACCACACCTTTTCTCTAGTGGTGTGACCCAAAAACTAATTACACCGAGAATGGGAACAATCCTTACTGGTGTCAAATTAGAGACACTATCGAAGGAAGGAAGAGACGAGCTAGCGCTTTTGATCTGTGAAAGGCGGGTTGTCGTATTAAGAGAGCAACTTGACTTTTTGAAGTCTGGCCCTCAATTTCAAGTAAGTGCGGTACTGCTAGGTCTCGTCGAACTCCTCAGAAATACTTTTTAATGATTTACCGTCAATTCGAGTCGGAAGAAATAGGCAAATTTAAGTCTTAGTATTTAATATGCTCACTCAGACTGACTTCGCGGGCGTATAGATCGACTTTATGTCTCATTACGGGAAACTTTCTCAGCAGCCGGTTAGCGGTCATGTCAAAGGCTTTCCACAGTTCCATATAATTCATCGCGACAATAATGAGGAAGAAATCAACAAGTTTTTCGAGCACAAGATGACGGCTACACTCTGGCATCACGATGTGTCTTATGAGCGACAGCCTCCCGGATATATAATGCTTGGCATCTTGGCCTGTCCTGTAAGCTGTTCTCGTTGTGGCAATAACTGAGTTTCCTAGCTACGTGATCATACATCAAAATCGTGCGTAGGCTGACATAACATTTGTACAGGATGTTGGTGGCGATACTGTTATCTGCGATACTACGGTAGCTTACAAACGGTTGTCTCCCGTTTTTCAAAGCATGATTGATAAAGTAAAGGTGGTGCACACTTCAGAAAAGATGATCAGTCACACTAAGGGCCTAGGAGGCATGGTAAGAAGCGATCCCATCAACTCAACACACCCTCTTGTTCGCGTGCATCCAGTTACTGGTGAAAAGTCCATATTTTTGAACCAAGAGTTCAAGAAGGATGTCATTGGACTCAAGGACTTAGAGGCGGAGTGTATCACAAAGTTTCTGATGGATAGTATGGTAATGGGGCATGACTATCAGGCGAGAGTTCATTGGGAAAAACATTCCGTGGTGATGTTTGATGGCCGAAGTACACTTCGTAAGTTTCAGACGAATGAGCTCTATCGAGATAAACACTCGCTAATAATCCGGAATAGATACAGGAACAGTAGATTATGACACTACTTTACAAGCGCGACATTTGTTTCGTCTTGCGGCTATGACTGAAGTTCCAGTCTCTGTAGAAGAAGATGCTGATAGGGCGGGAGAATACGGTACTGCGTACTATCAGTAGAGGATAATGAACATAGGATTGGGAAGACACGAAGCTACTTTTGGAAATTACAGACAGTCTAACTATTCTCTGCTTTTACTATGACTGTTTATTTTCAACAAAGATACAAACATAGTCTAATAGAGATGCTTTTAAAACCACTGCTCTTCTTATTGGTGAATGACTGTACCTTGGCGCCATTACGCATAATCAAGAGAGTACAGTGGATCTGGGGTTCAAAAAGCACGATACGCAAGGAATGTATTTGGAGGATAGAGTTCTAATCCTTTTTTAAATTTTGAACATGGACCGCTCTGTATCTCTAGACCTAACTCTATACTTTAATTATAATTACCCTGCACACAACTGTTCTTGGATTTCCAGCCCATACATTGCGATTGAGTATCCACACATATTTTCATACGTAACAAGAGATCACGCTAGCACTTGCCTCACATATTGACGTCGCATTTCAAATTGAATGCATCATCGGGCATGGTCAAGGAGATCATATCAGGAGGAAGAGGGTCTTCGTAATTGGACTTCTTTAATATAAAAGTCTTGCGCAGATACGACAGACCCAATTACGCTCACTGTCTACCACAAGGGAGAGCTCCACCGATATGTAGTACCTCAGTGAATGTAAAACTTGCCCATCACATGCCTGCAAACTGATCAATTTTGATAGGTCCCGTTCGGTCGGGATGCATCCCGATGAATTCTGGGAAGATAAAAATGTAAGGGAAGGATCAATTTATGTCCGTTCACTTTAGGCCTAACGAATCAACAGGTTTGTAGCTATACCAAAACAGACAGCTGCAGTGCTTATGTCGCTCACACGAGATCTGATCATTCTTTTGATCGTCCCAATCAATTCTGCATTAGTCTACTAAAGCTACCAATATCATCTATTGCAATGCTATAATGCCAAGCGAGTGCCACTAACCAGCACCGTACGAGGCGTCAACAGTCTAGATCTATTGGGGCCAGAAGCTCTCTCGTACTGTCTGACTTTGAAGCTTAAATGATAATAATAGTGGTTCGTTTCCTATTTCTTCTACTCGGCCTACATGTGTTGTGTTATAGTGTCCCGTTCCATTTAGCCTGAAATCGAAGTAGCCTCCTCAGGCCACACGTTATATCCAAACATGTAAGTTGGATTCACCATCCGGGTGTGTCGGCCCTTTGCGACATTCTGGATTCCTTCGAATTCTTCATCGGTTAGATTTACGAGCTTGAAGTTACTTTTCACCCGCTCAGGTTTGGTACTCTTTGGAAGCACCGCATAGCCCCTTTTGATTCCCCAAGAAATCAGAAGGTGTGCTAAGCTGACTCCTTTTTTCGCTGCAATGGACTTTAGCTCTTCCTGATCAAGAAGTCTCTCAGTAACTTTTTCCTGCGAGCCTAAGGGTGAATATGCGGCTGGCAAAATGTCATGAGACCAACAATACTCCAAAAGCTCTGTATTAGGAAGGAAAGGGTGAATTTCAACCTGATTGATGACTGGTCTGATCTTAGCAAATTCAAGCAAATTCTCGAGATGTTCAATCTTGAAATTAGACACCCCAATAGAACGAGTCTTGCCAGCTTCATAAAGTTTTTCCATAGTCTGCCAAATCGGCTTGCGATTTTCTGTAAGGCTTTTCTTGATTATGTACTAAATTGTCGTCAGCCTCTTTACAGTGAAGTCTAGCCAGATCAAATACATGCCTTTCCATCCGAGTTGAGCTTAACTCTATGATCTTCAGTCCGCTCGGCAGCAAATGGCCAGTGAATCAAGAAGCAATCGACATAATCCAAACCAAGGTTTTTCAGGGAATCGTTGAGACTCCACTCTATATCCTCGGGCTCAGAAAGATGTACCCAGACCTTTGTTGTAATGAATACATCTTCTCTCTTGACTGTTGAATTAGAGGACAAAAACTGTCGCAGTCCAGCGCCGACCTCATCTTCGTTCTGATAACTTGTATCTGGTCAGGATATTGCACATTCGACTAATAACATGATCACATGGGGACTTACTACCATGCACAATCGATATGTCTGTATCCAACACTTAGAGCTTCAAAGACAGCTTTTTGAGTTGCACCTTTCTCAGCAGTTTCGCTGGCTGCGTAAGTGCCAAACCCGAGCGCTGGTAATTCAATGCCATTATTCAACTTGAAAGTGGGGATAGCCATGAGTGAACGTTTGGCAATAGTCGAGAAACAAGCTAATGTACGTTGTGCTTCTTTGTCTTCCGTCTATACCGAGCTTGACAAGAACATATACTGGTGGTTTAGGTTGTAGAGGGGCCAGCGTTGTCTCAATAATGAACGAGCGGAGTAGCATCAGGTTATCTTTGACTATGCCGTATTCTCTCCTGCTTACCTGTTGGAGAGTATATCATTAGCCTGTTTGAATGGTACATGTCAGAGATAGCAGCCTGTCCTTAGCGCCGCAAATGCTGCTTTGTCAAATTTGTAATCATGTTCAAGTCACCGCTGTTTCTTCACCCCACCTTCCTAATTATTTTGTCTTGTAATAGAATATTTGTTTCAAGGCCTTCTCTCTGCAGATTTAGAGAAGATAGACTCTCTAGCAAAAAACATGTTGTACATTAAACATGCTGTACATTAAACATGTTGTACATTAAAAGGACTTGACTTCTGTCTAATTTTTAGTACCAATTCTGCTGGAGTATTTCGCATTTAGATATCAGATTCCTGCTTAATGACCATCGTAATCCCTCCTCCAGTAACCAGGCCACTTGTTGCAGCCACCAACACAATACCCGCTATATTGGGTCTGAAAAGGTTCTTTCGCAATAACGTCATTGATTTAAAGTACCGCGTAGTCCCATAACACAAAAATCCAGCCCCGGCGCCCACTAATGCTATTGAGGGACCTTGAAATGAATGATCATGCTTAAGAGCCGGAGAAAGAGGCTCAAGAGCATCTACTTTGGCAAGCGCTACCCCGAGAGCAACAAATCCAAGACCAGTTCGTGTCCAAGATAGAAATGTTCGCTCGTTGGCCAAACTGATGAGCAAATTAGCATTTCTATAATATAAGAAAAGCACATAATAGATCATAAGCAGAGAAAACCTGAGTGTACGAAGATACTAGACTTAATCAAGGAATGTTTAAGTATTCATTGAGGGATGGCAGGATCTTAAAATCGTGTCTAAGTTCTCATCATCTATCAGACGAATAAGGAGTTTAACATAGGAACAATCCTTACTGATCACGAGCAACGCTTCCAGTATTAGGTATAGGAGCTGCAGAAAGAAACTTAAATATTCGGCTCATTATTGGTACTTCATTTGTTGATATAAAGATGTCATGAAGGCAAGGATAACGATGGAGAAAACGCAGACTCTAGACGTCCAACTCTTGTAATTGCTGTGTGAGCGTTTTTGGACAATTTCGAAAGTTGCAGTCCGGCACAGGGTGAAGTTGCCCACCTCCAAATGCTTTCATAGTGCAACCAAAGCCGTTCTTCATGTCATGTGCTTTAGTACAGCAGTATGCCAAGGATTTAAACAAGTTTAGGTGATCCGAGATATCGCTTATTGGTGACTATCTAGTTTGTAGTGATGCCAACGAAGTTAAAGGTCCGGAAAGCATATATATCTGGTTGAGCGAGTAACTGATCATGATCCAAAAATATTCTAATCCCGTAAAAAGCACTGATGCATTTAGTTTGATTCGTACTTCTGAAGCCACAACCAGAACCTTCAAACTTTTCTAGTGGTCGACTTGATAATCAGTGTAGTGTACAACAAGTCAATCTTTTGGTGAGTCGGTGCAACTTGAAGATATTATCGTAACGATAAACATTCTAAGACATGATGCAGACGCAGGATACCTGTGTATGGCCTAGACGTTCTAGATAAATAGTTTATGTAATCAGGCAGTGTGTTAACAGTGTCTATCTTGGATAGATGATCCACATTTTATTGTGTAGAATCGTTGTTATTTCTTTGTCAATTTACGCAGATTTCGTTTTAGCAGTCGTTTTCAGAGCAGAAGATCTTACCGTAAACACCCTGAACTCACCTCACCTATTCTGCCAATCTCCTTTAGGCAATCAATTCCTGTCACTAGATGGACGATTCGAGAGAAAGGAAGGGGGGGCATTGAAGCTGTGATGAAAATGCAGAGTGCAAAAAGTAAGCCGATGTAATTCGCATCTTTTGAATATATTCAAAAATTATAAAGAGCATATAGGTTAGAAAGATCTTGCAGTTATGGTCGTCTTCAAAACCATCTTTATGGATCAATAACTTTAGAATCATGAAGATCTACCGCCATGACTGATGGGATCTTGAGACGTTTCATCCGGTAATTAATGATTGATCAACGAGTCAAACAAGTGGTTCTTCCCGGTCGATTAACTACCGCACTTTAGTTCAACCTTCGATTGCGAGATGGGCTATATGCCAGCCACGAGTTCATAGTTCACTTCGCATGGTTGGACGGCGGCGCGACGTCAAGGAAAGAAGCAATGGAGTCTGCATTACTGCTCGGTCTTCTAATACATATAGCAAGCAAGGAAGCTGAAACTCAAGGACTGGCACTTAGTAGGCTCGACTCTCCTGAAAAACTGGAAGCGCATAGAGGCCTCTGGCAGATAGTTTTTAACTTACAAGCTCGGTTGGTACCCCATCTGCTCCCTACGAGCTTTGAACTTAACATATAAGCTTGTCAGCCAGGGATGGACATCGTCACAAGTCGATGTAACAACAATTCTTGTTAGTGCCTATTGAGGATGACTGCCGTATCATCTCTTGTACGTTTCTGGTCAACTGAACACCTTGCAAGCATATGTATAGCTATACCTTTTGACTTTTTAGAAGTGGTGAGCGTACACTCCCATCAGCTCCTATTGGCCATCATCATGGCTGACTCTCGAAGAGCACAGCACTGGAATCCATCTGCAGGGACTGTGCGCGGGGGAAGGTCAATGCGATACTGTAAGAACGAGCCATTCATCTCACAGTCTCCCCCTCTTTCTTCAACTATTGAAATGTTCCATCTTCTGATACCTAACCTGTAAACTCGCACCCGCCGTCGGAATATCTGTGTTCGTGTGGCTTCGTTCCCCAGTTGTGTTCTTCAATCACCGAGAACAAGCTGAGTCCAGGCCAGTCACAATCTGTGTGCAGGAAACTAGT
>Ga0247810_10000263_pt1 | contig 73844 bp, 74 predicted proteins | sample UWRJL119311C1_FD_179918 | JGI IMG/M metagenome (GOLD analysis project Ga0247810, IMG submission 179918) | Plant litter microbial communities from Arlington Agricultural Research Station in Wisconsin, United States - UWRJ-L119-311C-1 | ecosystem: Environmental > Terrestrial > Plant litter >...
AGTGTGATCGTCGGCGGAAGGGAGGGTGACCGAGACGCCAGAAAGGCAAGGAAGAAGAGCCATTTAGGTGTATTCAGCAGAAAACATATTCACATAAAGGTACATCCTAATACTAAGAGAACTAGTTGCCCCAAAAGATTAACCCCGTCCGTCACATCCTATCGTGTCCATTTCCCCCTATCCTTGACGCCGCCCTTTTACTTCGACAACAGCACCTTTCCAGTATCCACATACCTCTTCGCGCCAACTGCTAACAACGCCGCAAAAGCCCATCTGAACAGACTACTTCCAAATCCTTCGCCTCCGAGTCCAAGAACCTGAATTCACTATATTAGGAACATGTCTTAGAATAAACCCTTTTCCCTAAAGAGAGCAAGACAACCCGATACCATTAAATCAAAGGAAGGGTCGAAAATGGATCTAAATACTTACTAAACCTAACCAGTACTTGAGTCCCTTGATCTGGTCTCCATTCCGGTCAAAGTTGGGCTTCATCTCGCTAGTTTGACGGAATTTGACGAGCTTGGCAGCGCTGTAGGGAGGATAGCGAACATCGAGGAGCTTCTCCATCCAGCCGGGGGTCTTGACAACGGAGCGACGATGGCTGAAGACTTCAAATGAGGCTTTGCCGCGGTAAGCACCTTGTCCTGAGCTCCCTACTCCACCGAATGGGAGGGTGGGGATGGCGCCGTGGAAGAAGCCGTCGTTGACGGTGGCGCCTCCAGAGGTCACTTCGTTCAAAACTAAGATGATTGGTTAGCTAGGCCTTCGAAGGTTTGTAATGAATATACATACTCTTGTCAGTTTCGGCTTTCGATCCAAATGGGTAAAGTCCCAAAGGTGTAGAGTCCACAGAGTTAGCAGTACGAATAGCTTCCTCTACGCTATCTACCACTAGAAGAGGCATTAAAGGTCCGAAAGATTCGTCAACGATCATGGAATCGTGCTCGTTCTTAACCTTGACAATAGTAAGATCAATATGGTTTTTCGACTCATCTACCTTTCCTCCCAAGATAATCTCTCCGCTACTCTCATCAAGCATCTTCTTGATTCTGTGAAAGTGTCGATTGTTGACAATTGTTCCGAAATCGGGGCTTGCCTGGGTACCCTGGGGGAAGAACTGCTTGTAAGCGATCTTCAGCTCTGCTTCAAATAACGGGTAGATATCCTTCTCAACCATCACGTAGTTCTGGCTGATGCAAACTTGGCCGGCATTGTGAGATTTGCCCCATAACAGGCGACGGGCTGCAAGTCGTGGATCCGCGTTGTTGGTAATAATAGCTGGATTCTTCCCTCCGAGCTCAAGTACCACCGGTGTGAGAGTTTCAGCCGCCTTCTTAGCGATAATTGTTCCAACCTGCGCACTGCCAGTGTAGAAAATCTTATCCCATTTCTCTTTCAAAAGAGTCGTAGATTCCTCAACACCACCATTGACCACGGTGTATGCATTAGGATCAAGAGATTCTTCCACAATCTTCTTCATCACCATGGCGGTATTAGGAGACACTTCTGATGGCTTCAGAACAGCACAACATCCAGCTGCGATCGCACCGACCAAAGGACCGAGTGAAAGATTGATAGGAAAGTTGTATGCACCGATGACAAGAACCGTACCCAGTGGCTCCTTTCGGATTCGAGGGTTCAATAGCTTATTCGCGAGTGGGATGTCATCTGGCTTTTCGTCCTTCATCCATTCCTTCAATTTGCCGGTAACGAATATGATGTCGTTCTTCACCCAATCGACCTCTGATACGTAGGTCTCAAAACTTGGCTTCCCCAAGTCAATTTTGCAGGCTTCCACCAGAAGTTCTTCATTGTCTTTGATGCCCCAGTATAGCTTTCGGAGCTGCTTCAATCGATATGCTAATGGCTTAGTTCTCTGGGATCTGAATGTGGTTTTGAGAGTATCGACAGTGCCCTTGATAGAGTCGGTGGCCGTGGCCTGGAATGGTGAAATCTTGATATCTGCCATGCTGATTCTGTAGAAGGATGAAGTCAGCGAAGCGTAGTGGTCGCGAGGCTATTGATATTGAGACTTTAAAGTGGAGTGGGTTAGGCTACTTAAGTAGCTTTTCTGGTCGTTGTTGGGAAGGGAGAGAGATGTTTGTTGGAAGTTGGTTCCAATACAGCCTGAAACTTGGTGTTGGATTTATCAATCCACACGGTGCAATGCAAATCCCGAAGCGACTAAGATGTTAGGATATACGGCCGTGTTGCTTGATGATGAGAGCTTGCGGAAACAGAGATGGACGCGGCAGTAACGTCAACCCGTCCGTATCAGATGCAATTGGGTCTGAGGAGACCGAGGCTTTACCTCAAGTCGAACCGGCGCCTCGGAGTACCCGCACCGACATGCGGGGGAGCTATCTGGCCAAGCAGCACGTGATTGGTGAATGCAGTCCTGTTGCTTACTAATGCGACTCCTGCATCTTTATGAACCAGTACTATGCGGATCAGTAACACTTGTTATGTATGACCGTAGCAAACAGCTAATGCTATTGGTGATTAGTGTTCTTCTCACTTTAAAGACAAATATATTCTATATCTAGTCAACGCAGTGAATCTACAACAAACGATGAAAAATGTCGCGTGTCATAAGAAACGGTTGTCAGCAACGAAAGCAATGTAACCAATGAATAGCATTGCGTGAACTTAGTTTGCCTTTCGCATTCGCCTAAAACTGCTGCTCGCAAAACGGTCTTGAATCTCGGACACTTTTCTGATGCTGTATCTAGAAGCGAATGCGAGGTCCGACTGCGTGAAGACTCTGGAAGTGGCAGAGCTTCGAGAGTTAGAAAGTTAAATATATGTTATTATCCAGTGGCTAGATCCAGCTCCATCCAGTACGTAGCTCATAAGCTTCAACAAGTCTAGGGGAATTCTTGCTTAAGCAGACGCTACATGACAATAAGCTATTTCGTGATCACTATAGTCTCAAGCTTCCATGCACAACAAATTGTGTTTATATCTGACAAGTCTCAGATATCAACGTGAACAGGAGATTGGTGTTGTACATCTATTCGGTGAATATACAGGTATTTCGTACAAGTCTCATCATACATCGAGTCCTCACCGCCTGACACCAACCAATTTTCCCCCTTTCCCTTTCCCAGCTGTCACCATCTCAGGCAGGGCTGCTTTTGGTATTGCTGCTCTCTTCGCGAACGCTTGTGTGATGACCTGGTTACCGTCGACCAAAATACCATCAAGCATTCGCTGGTGGTCTGTCAATGCAGAGTTCTGGCGATGTTGAGCCAGCTCCGCCTTACGCTCGGGCGTCAATGACCAGTGTTTTGGCCACTTTGGCTTCGGCTTCAACTTATGATGCGTTAGGTTTAGAGGTATGTCCTCAAAGGTATCATTAGGATCCTGTGGATGTTAGTTGGAGAGCAGCTGTTACAGTTCTATAAAATGCGTACCTTGGCTTCTTTCACCAGCTCATCAACCCGATCTCCAAGATATCTCTTGTTCTGGGCCTGTGATTCATACATCTCACAGCTCATCTTGACAATATCCGTTTCTGGATTATATCTCACCCCAGCCAGTTTCTTGAGCTTGTCTCTTTGGATCTTTGTAAGATTTGGCATATCCCCTATACAGAACTCCATCACTACTTTCCTCTCTGCTGGATGTGTCTCTCCCATATATGTCGTATATCTAAATCGCAATGGCATATCTGCTGTAGGAGGTTCGAAAGGTTTTGCCAACTCTAAAGACAAAGTCAATACTCGTATCTTACATTTATATTCCGCAATTACTCACTTGATAACAAGGGAAGATCCCAGGCTGCTAGTCTGGCATAGTGTCTTATCTCCTGATGTTGTTGCAACTCTCCATGTGCCAAAACCGTCATGTTTTCATAATCATCAGACGTGTCCTCCTCATCTCCCTCGTCGTCCAATTCCATAGGTTGATCCTCATCATTATTTTCTCCATAGTTATGGAATGAGTCTGATACTTGCTGTTTCCCTCTTTGCGGTGGCGGATCAGACAGCTCATCAAATTCTTCGTCCCACTCTCCCATTAAATCTGACAGGTTGCCCATCACATCATCTTCATCTTCCTCGAGCTCCTCTTCCTGTTCTGCCAGCATTTTATCCATGTCTTGCTCGAATCTCTGTCGTAGGTTGCCTCTTGACCGGTCTACTTTTTGTATAGCTTCGTCAAGTTCTGGATTCGCAGGTTCGTCATCCAGTGCAGGAATAGTGGTTGAAAATGGCCTCCTACGACCAATTGGTTTTGTGGCATATCTACACAAGGTTGGAGGATGCCTTAGACCCCGCCTTGTAAAGCGTAGTCCATACAGGAGTGTTGACATACTGCGATTTGCTTGAGTCAATAATAACATCTATCAAAATTGTTTAGAGGTTAACAATCACGTGACTTAAATGACTAGACCTAAATGGTCACTAGCTCAAAACCTTATTTTCGTCCATCACAAGCTCTCCCTAAGAAACTGGTGGATCCAGACTAAACCCAACCCATCGCGGAGCTTCCTCGGGTAAACTACGGTAGAGCAACTAACATGGTCTCAACGTCCTTCTTCCAGCAACGAGATGGAGTTCCTACAAGCTTCTTCAAGAAACTGCAAAACTTGTCATAGGGAATCGCTGTCCTCAATTTCGTAATTGTAGCTACCACAAAGAAGTTCACTAGCAAGAACTTTAAGTACCTCCATTACGCAGACAGCAGCAACAGGCTTAAGAAAGTCCGTCTGGACCTAATATTGTTCTCAAGAAATTGACCGACAGTATTGGCCATCACAAAGATTCAGCTTGCTACGAGTTTACCCAACGTCCATGAAAAGGCTGCTGTCCTGCTTACAGTTCAAGCTGTACCTATGGTAGAATCCGAGGAGAAGGGAACGGGGCCAAATCGCGTTCGTCGCGAATGTCTCATTACTACTGGCGCAACTGCTCCGTTTCCAGAACTTATCCATGCAGCTCTGCAGCCGGATTGCTTGCAGGCGCTAAAGAATGAGGGCTATACTCATATCACATTTCAAGTTGGAGCATCTCTTGACTATTGGCATGAAAATACTCCGCAGAACACATTTGGGCTGAAACTGAAAGCTTTTGCTTTTCACCCAGACCTGAAGAATGATATGCGAAAGTGCCTAGATAGAGAAGGATCTATAAAAGGCAGCGTTATTAGTGCAGCTGGTAGATTACTCAATTGTCAGTCGCATTCCACCTACTGATATGGGTTTAGGATCCGGAACGATACTGGATGCCATGCGGTTTCAACTACCACTAATTGTAGTGCCAAACCTGAGCCTCCTGGACAACCACCAGAAGGAGTTGGCTGACGAGCTTGCGAGACAAGGCTACGTCACCAAATCAACTGTCAGGTAACTTATTCCAAGCACTACTTTGTCGATGGTTACAGACTTTACTAACGTGACGTAGCGGTCTGGCTAATGCAGTCAAGCAATCTCAGAAAATGGCCGATTTAGCAGAAGCAAAAGAGAAGAAACGAATCTTGGAGAACAAGGAAGGCTTTGCTCGGATCATCGATAGTGTTACAGGCTATCGTGATAATAACCCACCTTTACATCATGACTCACTGGATGAGCTTGATGCCAATGCCAGGGAAGGTTAGAAATAAAGCTTTCATTAATTTCTTTTTGGAAAAGGAGTTTGGATGATACCCTGGGATGGTGAAACATCTATGAGTTTGCTCTTCTCAACGTGTAGCTTTTCACATGAATCATTGGTTGTGTATCCATAATATTCGCAGCTCTGTATGAAGTCACATGACGAATATAATATGAGGAGTTTATGGTATTTTGAAATGTCACTTTCTTTTACGTGAGTTTTGAAGGTGTCACGATGTGCAACCAAAGCTCTAGGCATTTCAGATGCTAAGGAGTGAGTCCCAAACGTATCTTTTGAAAGGCGAGCACCTTGAGCCTGTACCAGTCGCAAAATTCTAGAACTTCAAACCTATATATAGATACATCCGGGCTATCTCTAGACCACAACAACTAATCTATTCAATTAACCAATTTGATTGGAGGGGTTTTTTTTCTTCAAATAGAAGCTTATTCTCGAGGTAGGATTTTACGTGCTTGGATTATCTCGTAATCTCAATGCTATATAATAATCTATCGGGAAATGACGCCAAATATGGTTTTCATCATCATCACCTCGACTCCCAGTTAAATTTTCCGCAACGCCTCCCACCCAAGTCGCACTTGCTGCCTTCCTCTTGATACACCCCATGTCGTGCCTTCCAGCCCATCCTAGGAAATTATCCAGAAAGTATATCCTCCACTCCCTCCCAGTTGCCCTTCACCCTCTCCTCCCAATAGCCTTCCTTGCCACTCTTAAGCTTCCACACCTCTTCGCCTTCATCTCCACCATCAACCTTTACAAACCACCTTGGTTTGTACTGCTCTCCTCGCTCTTCGAGTTCCATCCTCCGCCGTCTTTGCCCATCCTCTAACTTTGCTTTCCATCTCTCTGCCGAATCGAGATCGCCTATCTCGGCTGCACGTTGATCTGGTCTCAGTCTGCAGTCTGTAGGCGGTATCTTACCCTTTTCGATCTCAGTAACTTCATTGAGTGAGGCGGCGAAGGTTGTAAGCCCATAACGCTGAGGAGCATTCTCGACTAGATCGCCACAGTGCCAGATGTCTGGGCCTGCTTTCCCGGATTCGTTGATGCGGAGTGATGTCGTCCAGGTACCAGTAAGTCCTATACCAGCATTTGCGCCTTCTGGCGTATATGATTCGACTTGGACTTCCTCGCTACGACCTCCAAACATCCCTTTTTGCTTGAACTCTACGGTAGCTTTCGCGCCAGTCGTCTCGTTGGTAATGGTCATAGATCCTGTTGGCTCTACGTATTTCTCACCCACTACGACATTTCGCAAGAACACTGTAGCAACGTTCCAGCTGTAGAACTCATCTGTTCCATCAGCTAACCGCAGAGATGTCCTCGCTCTGCCATCAGTGATTAATTCGGCACTCTTGCCCCAAAACTTTTGTGTTGGTGCAGGAGTCTGACTGAACGACCATTTTGCGGACTCCGCTTGTATGGCCATGATAACAGGCCGATGAGACACTTTCTCTACAAGTAGGCGAAAGCCACCTGGTACCTCTTTCTCGGACCTTACTAGCTCATAGGTCTCTCCGAGCATAGGATTGAACGGCTTTCGAATAGCACGTTCTTTGGCACGTCCACTACTAAATTGCGAAATGGCAAAGGCTGTAACATTGAGAAGCCTGAGGGCGGGGGTGGTATTGGTTGCTGCAGCTTCGAGTAGATTGGCATATTCAAGCTGCTCAGCCATGCGTTGCAGCAGAGAAACCGGCTCGTTTGCAGAAACTGGCATGCTAATCGTGCTCAAATCTTTACCTACATTTTTGCGCAGGAACCCAATCAAACTTGGTGGCATTACTGTTGCTGCAGGAACAACATTTCGTCTTTGTGGGGTTACCGAAAGTGGCAAAGGGTCTAAAGACTTCGGCTTCATTGGAAACAGAGACACTGCACCGGCCAGGACGGGTGCAAGATTGTCCTCTTCGCTCGAGGATATCGAAGAAGCATCATTAACAAATTCATCATCAGCTTCTGATGGCTGGGTGTCTTCTTCGCTTTGACGATCAATGATCATCACTTGTGACCGGTCTATCTCAGCTTCTGCATCATAAAACTCGCCTGTCGAGGTTGAATCCATACTATTTCTGGCAGCTGATTTAGCAGACCTTGGTAGTGGTATTCTTCGACGCTTGCTAGCAGCAAGTAGAGTGGCAAAGTCAAGGAGAACCGCATCAAGATCCTTGAGAAGTGCAGTGCAATGCTCATGCATACCGTTTCCTTCGGGGTTGGGGGATGGACGCGGACCAGGCGAGGCGGAATTGCCCGTTACGGTAGTTATGGTTGTTGGAGCAGGAATTGCAAGTTGTGATTGAATGCTTCGTTGGAAAAGGTTGGGAGTTGAAGGTGCACTGGACTTCCGTTTCCAAAAGGACTTTTTCTCCTGTGGTGGTTGGAAATAGTCTCCGCTTTCCTCATTCAAATTTGGGCTTAAGAGATTACTGGATGAAAGCCCGAGCCCAAGTCCACTATAAATGTTCTTTTTGGAACCTGGAGCTGTATTTTTGGATAATCTCCGCACGGCATCTCGAGTACCTACAATCCTACTCACTAACGACTCCACTTGTTGCCACTCGTAGTCTTCTTGACTTCCTGCGGGGTTATGTAGTCCAGCAGTGATAACTTGCAGTTTTTCCGGTGAAGCGGTCTTTCCATTATTGATACCACGTGCTGTGTTGCTTGCCTTTTGCAAAGCAACAGTCCACTCATTAAAGTCTTTAGCATTTCCTGCCTTCAAATGCCACACCTCTGCCCCCGAGTCTATACTTATCTCTCTTCGTTGCTCATCGGCAGCTATCGCGGCTAAGCTCAAAGGTATGGCTCCTCTCAGTGCTGAAGAGTTACGACTTTGGTAGTATGACAATGTACATGATGCAAAGTCCAAGGAAAAGAATCGTCTTGCGTAGCCTTGGCCACGCTTCCGCCTCCGCTTTTGTAAGACTCCCGTATGATAAGTTGACATAGCAGTCTCGCTTTCTCCCCTACCCATAACAGAGTTCCCGCGACTAGCACTATTCCCCATTGCCTGGTGGCTATGCAGACTATCAACAGATTCCGAAGGTGTTGCACCATGTTTGGGACTTTGATTTTTGCCTGTACCGTTTACTGCGCTAGGAAGAGATGGTGTATTCTGTAGATGATGCGTCGCATGGGGTGGTGCATTGGACGGATAGGTAAGAAGAACAAACGTGGCTGTCTTTCCATATGTCTTTGAGAACGTATTGTCGAAGATCAATCCATACATCCCCCCTTGTCCTTGCTGAACAGCATAGGTCCCCATAGACACCTTGTCCGCCTCGCACTTGCCATACCACTGTATCGGAATAAACCCCTTCGCCCTTAGCTGATCTTGGGCTGTTGAAGCGATATCATTCTTGCCACTAGACACGCTTGAGGGGCGCCGTGTTCGCTCGCTGACCTGGAGGGAGTCTGTTGAATCTTCGTGTTGCGCTGCGGCTGCGCCAATTCCCGTTGCCGAATTCCCCGGATGCTTGAAGATACCAAAGTTACTGGCACAATGTCAATTTAGGGTAAAAAGATATGTGAGAGGATACTGTACGAACATTGACTTCTTATGAGGTTGAACACTCCATGATATTGTATGTCCTTCGTCAACTCTCACCCAGCGCACAATATAGGACTAACACAATTAGCTACAGCATGTCTCAGTTCGGATAGTACCTACCTTGCTGTGAATCTCCAGCTGCTCTAATCCGGCCATTGTACTGGTACGCAATAGATTCCAGCCGTTCCGGCTTATAGAATTGGGTATAAAACCAATGCCCAGCCTCCCGGATGCGTTTGGCTGAAGGCGTTCCCAATAAAAAGAATGCGGTAATTAAACAGTGAAAAGCGGAGCCGTAGTACTTCGAAAATCTCAATTAGAAACTCAAACACTTCCCATTATAGGCAATATCGATATCTCTGACAATGTTTCCAGTTGTGTTTTGTTTACCAGACACGCCGATGTCACTGTGGCGGTGCGAGGCTGTTGTGGCGCAAGATTTCAATATGGCCGAACCAATGGATCAGTGGATCAATGGGATCAAATGAAAGACGTCACAAAACTGTATTCCTTGGATTTCGATATTCAGAGTGGGCACAATCAATAATATATAATTTGGCGTTGGTCAGATAGCTTGGGGGTGGAACGGCATTGATTATTGCTAAGCCCGAGTAGGAGATGTATTCGTGTTCTTTCTACGGCTGCCATGGGTTATACTTCAGCCTTGCCTGTAATCCATGTCCTCTCCCGTAAGATACTCGGCGATCGTCTTGAAGCGAACGCGCCAATTGGTGCTTTGAATTTGACAAAAAGATTTGGAGACTCGGAGGGAGGAAAAGTTAGTCATTGTCCAGTACGATGGAAAACGGTTGAAAACGCGGCCTTTAAAGCTGGCGCTATATTAATCGTGAAGCAATTACAAAATGTCTAGCAGAACTCGCGTTCGTCATTTGCTCCCACATATTGATATCAATTTAATAATTATCAATGAATGAGTTAGTGATAAAAAGGATAACGACGCTTTGTAAAATTCCTTGATCTCACAGACATAGTTCACAAGGTCTAATAATATACAACAATGTTGATTGATTGCCTGCTTAAATCAATAGTCTAGACTACAAATGTTACAGAAACGCTGCAATGCCCAGGAAAATCGTTCCAAGGAAGCTCGTGGTTATGTATCGAAAATCCACGAACGCCGTACGCCAATAGCATTTCTAGCACCGTGATGTGAGGAAATGTCCATTTATGGAAGCCTTCTGGGTCGTTGAGGATTTGCAAGCTCTTTCGTAAGAACTTGCCGAGCAAGATCGATCTCTTCCTGAGACTCTGTGCTGATCGATAGAGCGTCAAGCATGAGTCGAATTTTGATATCAGACAATAGGTGAGGGCACCTTGTGTGCGCAAAAGCGGCACCGAAATGTGGAAGTCCGCAGAGACCGCAGTTCTGAAAACCTACTGATTTCATTGGACATCTGCCTGTTACGTGTGTGCTCCCACAGGCGTGGCAGTATCGAGCCTGCTCTCCCTGGACAAAGTTACGTCCTCCGTACCCTTGGACAGGAACACCGTAGGGCTGGTAGCCTTGTGCTGCGTAGTACGCTTGCTGGTGGGAGTGGGTGTTGTTTCCACCAAACGGCGGCTGTCCTCTGTATCCTGAGAATCTTTCGTCTGAGATTGAGGATGAGTTTTGGAGGTTTCTTGGGGTATATTCGCGTGGTTCTTCATGTTCATGTCAGCTTTAACCTTGGTAGGTCTGTTGTGAGACTGGGAATTGGGACCTTTTTGCAAAGGATTCTTGCTGGAACTATCCAGCCGTTGACCAATCATCTGACCGGTGAAACTGTCCACCGTCTTCCTCTTTTTGGTAGGATTGCGCTTGCCAATCACTGGCTCTTTGGACTCGATCATAGACGTCTTGCTCATGGGTGCTGCTTTAGTCTTACTAGAACTTAAACCAGCACCCTTTACGCTCGACACGACCTGGTTTTGACGCTCCCAAGGAAGTATAACACGGTGACGCTTACCCTTTCCATGCTTTTGGCCGGGCACTTTGCCAGAAACGTAAACCTGATGAGATTTGCCTTTCAATATGCCACCTGCCGATTGCTTTTGCTTTGGCAGTTGAAGCTCATTGGGGTCAACAAGACCAGTAGGCTCAGATTCGTCGTCTTTGTCGGATTCAGGTGCAGCTGACCCGAAATCTGATTCCTCGTCCGAATTTCGAGGCCTTCGTTTCTTTTTTCTGGCAGCAGCAACAGGAGGGGAAGAAGCCGGGACATCCTCATCGCCATCCCCGACTGCACGTTGATAATCAACGTTCTGCAAGAATTAATATGTCGTCAGGTAACATTGAGGTAGAGTTGGTACTTACATGTCTTGCACGTTTTCCACGCCCAAACGTTTGAAGATTTCTAGAAGCTTCTTCTGCAGCGTCGACTTCCCGTTGCTTTAGAATATTCTCCCAGACAGACGGGTCTAGAGGGGCAGCTTCCTCGTCCGGATCTCCTATATCTTCAGTTAAATCGCCCTTGTCGTTAGCCCAAACACGAGCAAACGAGAATTGGGATTCGGCCGTTTTTTCTTCATCCATTTTGGTATTCTCGACTTGACTGCGATCAAGGAGCTTATCCACTGATGCAGAGTCATATCTAATGTCATTACGATCGTCATCATTAAACAGCGCAGCTGCACCGTGTGCCAAGATAGACTCTAGATCCACACCAGCATCATCTTCAGCATCCATACTTTCAATCAGGGCTTGATCAAGTGCCATTTTCTTACGGCCGATCTGCACAATCTTCTCCTCAGCGCTATCTTTTGTCATCAATTGAAAGACAAGAACCTTTTTCTTCTGCCCTATTCGATGAGCACGCGAGAGTGCTTGAAGGTCTTGGTGAGGATTGAAATCCGGGTCCATGATGATGACAGTATCTGCAGTTGCAAGATTTATACCTACACCGCCAGCACGAGTTGAAAGGAGGAAAGCGAACAGTTCTGAGTCCGGAGCGTTAAAAGCGTCAATGCGCTTTTGCTTCTCCAAGGCGTTAATTTTGCCATCAAGCCGCTGAAAAGGCAGAGCTAAGCCATTCAAAAAATCTTCTACAAGATCAAGCTGATTCAAAAATTGGCTGAAAAGTAGAACACGGTGTCCACGCTCCCGAAGCTTAGGAAGCATAAGCTCTAGTAGCTGGAATTTGGAGGATGCATCAACAAGGTTGCGATATAGTGCATTTTCACTAACTGATCTCTCTTCAATTGCAGAGCTGTAGATGAAAGGGTGACAAAGACACTTTCGAAGTTGCATCAAAATATTGTTCAAGTTGCCTCTCTCCTTCACACTGACAACAGCCTTGTTTGCACCCAGAATAGTCCGAATAAGATCCGGGTTTTTTCCGAGAATTGATTTGTATAACTTCTTCTGAACCAGACTCATTGAAACTGGGAGAATGACTTGCGCCATAGGTGGCAGAAACTTCAAAACCTGTACCTTGGTTCTACGCAGAAAGAAGGGGCGGATAAGCTCATGAAGCTTAGGAATATTTTCGTTGGTAAGTTCCTCATACTCTTCGTCCAACTCTGCAGCGTTGATACTGGAATCGAGGAATTGTAGAAGGTTGAACAGCTCTCGCTTGTTGTTTTGGAGAGGTGTGCCTGTGAGAAGAACTTGGAATGGAACTTTAAGTGCTTTTAAAGCAAGATATAGCAAGTTCTCGTCGTTCTTCAAACGCTGGCCCTCATCAACAATCATTCCAGCCCACTTTATTTTCCTGAAAAAGGGCCTGCTGCTGTCATCGACTGGGCCTTCATAAGAAGTCACCACCACATGTGCTCTCATATCTTTACAATTGTCCGGGAAAAGTTCGTACTCCATTGCCATTTCACGACCAACCTTTGGTCCATAATAAGTAACAACCCGGACATCAGGTGCCCATTTTTTGAATTCTCGACGCCAATTTGGACATGTGGAGTTTGGAGTCACAATTAGAAACGGCCAGCACTAAGATTGTAAGTTGCGGTACATCTGAAGCATAATGCATAACATACCTTTGGTTTATCTGCTACTAATGCTGCAACCATAGACACAATTTGAATTGTCTTTCCAAGCCCCATCTCGTCGGCCAAAATAACATTTTTTTGTTTGTGAAAATTGTATAATAGCCAATTGAGGCCCTCCAGCTGATAAGGCATTAGTTCGCCAGTGATAGATGCAGGTTGCTGTTTCATCTGGACATGTTTCTTGAAATTTTGAGTGCGATAGTGAGCCACGCGTTGGTTCAAAACAGATGTAGGCTCTGATTTAAAGTACTGTCCAGTAATATACTCGTTGTAGGCACTGACAAAGTCGCTCCAACGCTCACCATCGTCTGGTGATGGAGGCGCTTCCCAGACAGATTCTTCGTAACCAAGCCCCAAAAACTTAACTAACACGCGCTCGACCGCACTTATATTTGCCTTGTCATCCTCTTCTGTCTGTGGTTCGTAGTCATCATCATACTCGACGTCAAAGATGATCTCCATGCGCAGAAACGCTTCTGGAATTGCCTCTTCTGAAGTCCATTTAGGTAACAAGTTCACTCCATCATCGCGCCGGACAAAGGCTTTGCGCATGATGGCATTGGTCACTCCCCACACCCAACCTCCAGGCATCCAAGTACATGCGAAGTAGGATCTACCCTCCCACTTGACTAAGTACTCTTTTTCATCTTCGCGAAGCTCTTCAACCGTGGTCTCTTCTTTATAAGATTCACGATCAATGTGTCTCCAGGCAACCAAACCCTGAACTTTCTGTGAGATTTCGCAACAGTCTTTACATTGCCAATTAGAGGAGTATTCCTTAAGGCGTGCTTCCCGGAGTTTAGATTTGTCCTCAGGTGTTTTGGAGAACTTTGATCGAGGTGGAAGATGCTCAAAGTGCCATGATCTGTAGCAATTAACACATCGAAAAAGTAGATTATCGGCATTGTTGATCAGAGTATCCGATACTTTGGTAACCGGATCATCGCCTCCGTTTTCAAGTCTCAATTTTTCTTCCTGCTTGGGCGTCTTTTTAACAGAGAAAGCTGCACAGCCTTTTCCATCTTTGCCGCAATTTTGGCAACTGAATAATCGTGGCGCCTGCGGATCTTTCTTCGAGTACGCACCAATGCAGCGTCGGCACTGCATAACAAAATCCTCGTGTCCAACCTTTGTCACGATTGGTTCTCTCTGACTGCGATATCCAAGACAAACTTTGTGGATAGAGCTTGAGCAGCCCTGGCAGTGTATTATTTCACCCTTGAATTTATTAGAAGGATCTCCACAGACATCGCACTCCTTGTTATGAAATTGAGCAAAAGGCGCTTGCTTAGGAATAGTTTTGTAAACCTCACGGACACTGATAACTTTCGGAGTATTACTTTTTAAAACCTCGTCAGCGTAGACTTCTTCGTCCATATCCATTTCCTTCATACTTTTTACTTGACGTTCACGCCCTGACTTTCGGGTAGCTTGCGGAAGATCTTCCTCGGAGCTTTCTGACACATCTGACTTATGAGCTCGTCCCCGCTTGCCTGTTGACTGAGATCTTGCACGCCGAACTTGGACTATTTGCTTCTGCTTCTTCTTCTCAGCATTGAATATGATTTCTGAGCCCTCACTATCCTCGACGACTTCATTCTCACCTGCAAGCTCGTCAACGTCATCGCTACTTCTAGCTTTGGTGGGTAACTTGATGAGAGGCTTAGCAGTTGAAGCACGAGTACTGCGTCCAGAAGTCCGAGTTCTATTTTTCAAAACGTGAGAAGGCAGAAGTTCTTCTCTCTCTTCAGACTCGCTATCGGAAGATTCAGCTGGAGATGAATCTGCCAATGCAACCGTGGTGCGTTTACTAATCCTGGTGCTGACTCGACTGCCACCCCTGCTACTCTGCTGGCTGTCATTCTCAGTCAAGACTGATACACGGCCTCGTGCAAGTCGTCGCTTCTTTACGATATTATTACCGGTAGAATGGCTATCACCTTCTGATTCTTCGAGGTTTACTTTAGAGGGGTCAATATAATCTATGTTTGATGGTTTGATTCGAGATCGACTAGCACGGGTTGGCGCCACATCAGCTGAGGACATATTGTTCTCGTTGCCGTTCTTGAAGATATCTAAGGCGTTTTGACCGTTGCGCAACTTGATTAGATTATCGATAGAAATCTGAAATACGGGTCAGTCAAAGGTCCAAGAAGGTGAGAGGTAATCAATAGGTGGCAAAATACCAACCGATATGAGATGAGAATAAATTTTGACTCTGGGGGTTTTCAGAGTTTTATTTTAACGCCTAACGAATAGTAATTTGTTCCAATCGTTATAATTGTAATTGATGTTGTTGGAGATGTAAAGGACAAGAACGGGAAAGACGTCAAAAGAAATTTAGAGTGTGGTCTCCACGCTAGTGACGCTTATCTTACGCTAAACGATGCTAGGCAGGCAAGAGCATTGATGTTATAGAGTGAAATGGGAAGAAAGTAGAAGTCAAGAGTTAGGCTGTAGAGCTGAAATAAGAAGATCATGTCGTTGATTGCTAATATCAACTGTTGTCCATATACCTAAGGGAAAGTAGTACTAGCGCACTGGTACAGCGGTGTATGTAAAGCACGGTAATTCGCTCCACCATAGCCTTAGAGCAGTTGGTGAATCATGTGTGCGCTTTCGAGTATTGATGGAGCAGATACCATTCCCTTTGGCATCTTACCAAAAAGTCAATGTGTATCTCGTCTAAATAGGGGTAGAAGAGAGAGGTATGCAAATACAAGGTGACTGAGTAGAAAATGCAGGGAAAAGCAACCAGTGCAACAAACTAAGGTACAGAAACGCAAAAATAGGTAGAATATTTACTTAGCACTTACTTTTTGTTTCTTTCCATCCTCATATTCTATAAAATACCAAGCTTGCTTATTCGGGCCTTCAAGCTCTTCCAACACACTATCCACTGTAGTGTTACCGCGGTAAGGTTGGTATTCCCACGGCCGTGATGGCCCAGCAACAAGTACAGCAATTTTGTCTTCCGAGGTATCTCTCAGCACTCGTTGCTGCTCCGAGACCTTTTGGGGCGATTCTCGAAACCTATGCGACAAAGCCGAAACGGGAGGAGATGAGTCGTTTGCATTGCCTTTCTTTGCCGGTGTACTCGGGGCTTGAAGTAGATCAACCCCAAAGTCCTCAGAATCAGATTTACGATGTTGTGAAGCCATTCTGGCGGTACAATATAGTCGAGCTTGGTTCAGACTTGTCCTAGTATCTTGTGGGGTTCTGATATATACATTAGCATTTTGTGATTATAAGAATTAAAAGATGAATCCTGGACCCATACTAAGATCGAGTCTTCCAAAAGCTAGACATAGACGCAGTTCATGATAATTCATGTAAAGGTCTCCGTGTTCCAGACTAAGATATTAGAAAACGTATGAAATATCCATGCGCGTTGCTTATCAGACTAGTCCCCTAATCCGCTACAAGAGCTTGATCTCTGGGATAATCCAAGGAGTATATGATCTCCCTGGTGTCGTCAATGTCGTTTGGGAATGCGGGTGTCTTGTCGTTGAAGAAATGTCCAAAACGCGTAGAGCGACGCGATGCACGAGATCATTCTTTATTCATTTTGATAGATACACGGGCTAGTAATAGTCATTCTACTCAATCCTTACGACTTTTTCCTCCATAGCATTGACAGCTACACTAGCGCGTTCTCATAGCAATAAAATAGAATTAAAAGTGCGAAGTCTAGAGTCAATATTTATGAAACGTCAACTGCCTACATTATATATACCTACGGTGCATTCCCTGCAATAACAAAACTGTATAATAATGATCTGAAACGAGGGTCAATAAATAACAGATGCAAAAGCATGTCATATACCTTCTCCATTTTTCTTTTCATTGTTTATATGTCCATGGCATTGTAGTGCACCTTCGAATATGTAATTCCAGCTTTTCTACTGCTCTTCAACACGACATTTTGAGCAAGTTGCTCTGGCTTGAAATTTAATACTGGTGGGTGGTATATTGTGATAGATTCACCCGAGGCGGTGGCAGAATAATATTTTTACTTATCTACTTTTTCTGGGGACTTCACCTGCCATCTCCAATAATTGCGATGAGTCTCATCGTTCTATCTAAAGGATGTCGAAACTCCATGGCAAGAGCCAGCATACGGCCTCTTCTATATCCATCTCTTTCAACGATCAGAGCAGCGTCACTGACCCGTGCAATTGGTCGAGGCATTCGTCGCTCTAAAGGTGTAGGTTTCAGGGGAAAGGAAAGGGGCAGAGATGAAGATAGTAGCAGTGGTAGAGGAGGAAACGTGAGAGCCAATGAAGAGAGAAGCGGCGTTGTGCGGAAACATGTTGGGCCTCCTTCTCCCGTTGGTGGGAAATCGATGACCTATAAAGGATGGGAAGGGCCAATTCGTACAGCATCCGACAACTTTGGAAGCTCAGCCGCCCATTCTCAAGGCAGCGCCAAGGGCCATACCAACGCCACATTTGATGACCGGAGGCCGAATGCTACTCCCAGGAGCTCGCGCGAAGGTCCTACTCGAATTCGATTGGGAAAACGAATCCTCAAAGATGTTCCGGGAACGGCGTTGAAGGGGGGGCTTAAGGATACAGATAAACATGCCTTTGGCAAGCGTAGCAATGCTCGAAAATTTATCAATTCCCCGTCCGCTCAAGAATCGAGCTTTGGGAGAGTACAAACCAGCGATCCTTTTGCAGAACGCAATTTTCGAGGAAATGAAGATTCACGTACGCGATATCAACCAAAGGAGCGTGAGCACAGTGATAGGTCACGATCAGATTCTGCGGCTAGCAAAGAAGCCGGTGTAAGATCATCCACAAGGGCGGAGGGAACTCCTACCCCTTCAAATTCATACGACCCAAGATCACAGAGTCGAGACACGAGTACGGGTACAGGACCCAAAATCTCTTTCGGAAGTGGACCACCCACAAATTATGGCGACAGAGAAACCTTTCGAGATCGTACGCCTAATGATAGGGATAGATATGGTAGACTTGACCAAGCGAAAGAGGTACAAACTCGAGAAGGTAGTCATGCAAGTAAACAATCTTTTGGAAGGGAGACAAGACAAGATGAAGATTTAAGATCTTCTGCACAGTCAGAGAGATATGACCGCTCTGGCCGTTCATCCAGAAGCCATGAAACCTCCGATCAACCACGCTTTGTACAGTCGATTGACAAGAGGATACCAATATCGATACCATACACCACTCCTGCATCTGAGTTTTTATATGGGACATCTGTAGTAGAAGCAGCACTCAAATCGACTCGCGAACACCGCCGAAAGCTTTATAAACTGTACATTTATGCAGGAGAGAATCGTGAGAATGCCGAACAGGATGCGGTCCTGGAACGTTTAGCAAAGAAGAACAAAGTCGAAGTCGCTCATGTTGGAGGTGACTGGCTACGTGCCATGGACAAGATGAGCAACTCCAGACCACACAACGGGTATATTCTTGAGTCTTCTCCTCTGCCTAGACTTCCTGTCACTAGTCTAGGAACAGTTGAAGACGACCTGACCGAATTTCAAGTCGCCTTGGACCATCAATCGCGCGAAGAAGCTGCGGTGAATGGGTCTTCTAATAAAATAAAACTTACGAATAATCCTCTGGGTCGAAATCCATTTGTTTTGTTCCTAGACAGCATATTAGATCCGGGTAATCTAGGCGGAATCATTCGCACAGCTTCATTTTTGGGAGTTACTGCAATTGCTATCTCCAAAAACTGCGCGTCGTTTTCTCCAGTTGTTCTGAAGGCTTCTGCAGGAGCGTCAGAGGACCTTACAATATTCACCGTCAACAAGCCTGCTGGCTTTATAGCCAATTCTAAACTTGCTGGCTGGAAGATATTTGCGGCAGTTGCACCCTCCGGTGATGGGCCGCCACCAACATCCACCGACAACCTAAATGACCCTCTGGTGGAAGATCCATGTATTCTTATGCTTGGAGGCGAAGGCGAAGGATTACGTTCGAATCTGAAGTCCAAAGCGAACGTCAATCTCACGATTCGGGATAGTGGGAAAAGCTATAACGTCGATAGCTTAAACGTGAGCGTCGCCACGGGGATTCTTTGTAACTCTTTTCTAAGGAGACCTAAGATGAAGAAAGCGCCAGGAGCAGAAGTTGTGCCGCAAGCGGAAGAGCCAGAGGTGGCGTCTGGGGATTTGTTTTGAAAAAATGTAAATTACATCATGACCTCTATAAAGTGTAAGATATCAAATTTGTAAGAGTACATAGAAAGAAGAGAATAGATACCCCGTCACAAGACACTGTCAAGAAATCCAATATTGCTCACATACGGGTTGCCACGTCCATGCCTAGTCCTACAGTATACGCCTGTATAGGGCGTCCAGCATAACACTTTGGAAGTAAATTAACTGTAGCCAGATTTGCTACGACAAAGTAGATGCGCCTCATGCACTGGTACATAATGGCTGACTCTCACTTCCAAATTCCTAAGCTATCGTTTTGGCTTATACAAACTGAATAGAGGGATTTAACGCTCTCAAGTTCATATAGTCAAAACCATATTTCGATATCTTCCTGAGGAATAAACATCTCACTATTGACCATGGCACAGTCCATTTGCCCATAAAACTAACAGCAACCATATTCTACAGCTAATTAAGAGAATCTGAGAACGCAATAGTAATCTCAATGGCCAATTATATTCATGTTTTAGAATGTATGGTATGATTTAGTCGACATTCACACCTCAGGATCCAAGTCGACCTGCGTCCCAAATAACTTAGGCCTGTGCTTATAACTGAACAACGACATATCTACGTGAATAACAGAAGGGCGACGCAAACTGTATTCGTGGTAATGGTCATCACTTTGCGATTGTAAAGTGCGTCGAGACTGCTTCTCATAGTCGTGATGCCCTGAGAAAGGGGTTCGGTAATCACTAAGCGACACCTAGATTCCCCATGCGTTATCGGAAGTTCTTATCTATCTTGGGGAGACGATGTAAGCCGAGGATGCGGGGAACGCTAGTCTCCGGTTGGTTCTACCGCGAACCTTCAACTTCAATTGTCAGCCTTCCTTTTGTCCATTCAGTCCAATCTTTTGACAGCCGGCGTAGCTCCAGTTGTACCAATGCAAACGATAAACCTAGCCCTGCGAGGGTCGGAAGTTAGTCTGTAGTTTTGATTTTGAAAAATCTTATATATGTCGCCGTGTCGAAGCCTTGTTGTTCGTCTCCGTCATACATTACCTCATTCTTCATTTTCTTCTCGCTTCTCAAAAGTGACTCTCTAAAATCCTCCTCAACGTCTCCTAGATTCGTCGATAGCTGTATTTCTGAAAGCTGGACCAATCCTCTTGCAACAAAGATCCATTTTCCAAACACTCAGAGCAGACGCTGGTAAGCAATGTCCGTACAATTTACAACTAGTTCTGACTTGATATATAGTGTTCTGCTGATTTCATAATGTCTTCCCACCCTCAAGATGAAGTCCAGCATCATTCCATGAATGACCCAGAGTCATTTTGGGCAGAGCAAGCCTCTCACCTCTATTGGCATAAGCAACCCAGCAGTACTCTCACTAGAACTCCAAAGTCCCTGAAATCCGGTACTACACACGATCATTGGGAATGGTTTCCAGACGGTGAAATTTCTACATGTTACAATTGCGTGGATCGACATGTATTGGCTGGCCATGGTGAAGAAAACGCCATTATATGGGATAGCCCTGTAACGAAAACAAAAGAGAAGTTTACATATAATAGATTGCTGGCAGAGGTGGAAACCCTTGCCGGAGTCCTAAGGGAAGAAGGAGTAAGGAAAGGAGATGTGGTCCTGATATATAGTAGGTTTTTCCTTCATACTGGGCTCTTCTCATAAACTAACTTTATAGTGCCTATGATCCCAGCTGCTCTTATTGGTACTCTTGCTATATCTAGAATTGGCGCAATTCACGCAGTGGTATTCGGTGGTTTCGCGGCAGCTTCCCTTGCCCAGCGTATTGATGCCTCCAGACCGGTTGCTATTCTTACCGCCTCCTGTGGAATTGACGGTAGCAAGCCACCTTTGGCTTATAAACCATTTGTTACTGAAGCACTTGGGCTTGCAAAACATAAACCAAAGAAAACATTGATTTGGCAACGTGATCAACTTCGGTGGGACAATGTTGATAAGTTGAGTGGGCACCGAAATTGGCAACGTCTTTGTAGAAGTGCTACAGTCAGAGGACTGAAAGCAGACTGCGTCCCTGTAAAATCTACTGATCCGGTCTACATCATTTATACCTCGGGCACAACAGGTTCGTAAATCCATATTACCCCCAAAAACGACCCGATATAGGGGTCAGAAGGATTATCGCTCTAAATTTGTTCTAACAATAACATAGGTCTTCCTAAAGGAGTTCTAAGAGAAGCTGGAGGTCATGCCGTTGGTCTCCACTTGTCTATCAGCTACTTATTTGGTATTCACGGCCCCGGAGATGTTATGTTCTGTGCCTCAGACATCGGCTGGGTTGTCGGACATTCATACATCATGTACGCACCGCTCCTAGTAGGAGCCACCTCAGTCTTGTTCGAAGGAAAACCGGTGGGAACTCCAAATGCTGGTACATTTTGGCGCATCATCGAAGAATACAATGTTAACGTCCTGTTCACTGCGCCGACAGCATTGAGAGCCATACGAAGAGATGATCCAGACAATAAATTGTTTAATGCGGTTGGGAAAAGAGGAGGGTTTAAGAGCCTAAAGGCTCTTGCTTTAGCTGGAGAAAGGTCTGAGCCAAGTATAATAACCATGTACCAGGAGCTTCTCAAGAACCACGGAGCACCGGGGGCTATGGTGATCGATAATTGGTGGTCCTCGGAATCAGGATCCCCCATATCTGGCATTGCGTTAGCTCCACATTCTAAGAAGGATCACAGATCGCTAATCACAGACGTTGTACCTTTGGGTATCAAACCAGGAAGCGCTGGAAAGGCTATGCCTGGATTTGATGTCAGAATAGTAGATGATTCCGGAAAAGAAGTTCAAAAGGGAAACATGGGAAATATTGTCCTCGGATTGCCTTTGGCACCCACTGGCTTCAGAACGCTCTGGGACGATGAGGAGAGATTTTACAAAGGTTATCTGAAACGCTTTGACGGAAAATGGGTCGATACTGGTGATGCAGGCATGATTGATGAAGATGGCTATATCCACGTAATGGCCCGGTCAGACGACATCATCAATGTCGCAGCGCATAGATTCAGCACTGGTATACTTCCCTTCCTCTCTCTCACCTCCACACTTTTTGTTCTGAAATTAACTAATCACAGGTTCAATCGAACAAGCCATCTCCTCACACCCACTTGTCGCCGAGTGCTGCGTAGTCGGCATCCCTGACGATCTGAAAGGCCACATGCCATTTGCGTTCGTCACCCTTTCCACTCCCTCGCATCCACGTTCTGCCGTCCCCTCAAAAGAATTCTACGGCGAGGTCCAAAAGCTGGTGCGTTCCCAAATAGGTGCCATCGCTTCACTAGGCGGCATGGTGCAGGGGAAAGGCATGATTCCCAAGACACGGTCTGGGAAGACGCTCAGACGGGTCTTGAGAGAGCTAGTAGAGAATGCTGTGCATGGGGATTTTGACAAGGAGGTGCAGGTGCCCGCAACGGTAGAGGATGCAGGCGTGGTTAGCGAGGCGAGGGAGAAGATCAAGGAATACTTCAAGGAGATGGGCGCGGACGCCCATAAGCCCGTTGACACCAGGGCAAAATTGTAGTCCAGAAACCCATTAGTCAATATAAAAATGGGATGGTTTGAAATCCCTCCTTTTTTGGAAAAAAAGTAGAGCTGAGTTCTTTTTATCATGAACTTCATCTCGTGTCTTATGAGCAACTGAAAATTGGAAAACGACATCACGGATATCATCACGTTCTATATTTACCAATGGGAAGGGTCGAAGAGCTCGTCACACTGCCAATCTCGTGCAACGCTACTCGCTCTCAAGAGTGCACCATATTTGAAGTTCCTCGTAGTCTAAGCTCCTAATGACCATCGATCCTCCACAAGTGTGCGTTGCTCCGGGGCTACTAACACTTTTAAAAAATTACACCAGGAACGTATGAAATCACCTGTTGGAAAGTGAGAAACCCTAATTCGAGTATGAATCTCTTATATTCTCATCTTGCGAGCTCGAAAGCGCTATGTATTTCAGAGGCACTCTTATGTATTAATGCTAGATATCGATGCATGTCCCAAAGCTCAAAATAACAAATCGAGAATTCCGTCCCCTGTCCCAAGCCTGGGTAACAACCAATTCGTCAAGTCATTAGAGCCTCCCACCCCCAAACGCCATCATTTGCCTATCCCAACCTACTCTCCATTCAACGCCATCTTCCCAAAACAAAAGCAAGTCGCAGTAATCAAGATGAAGAACCAGTAGATACAGACTCTCGTTCGGCCGTACCAGCCACAACTTCATACCACCCACCATGACTCTCCCTGTCCAATACTCCGACTTTAGTAACTTCTTCAACCATGCTTCCGACTTTCTGTACAAACTCTGGAAGACCTAATGTAGCTAAGCCTTCAGAAGCTGTGCTGGCGCTTCTAAGCTTCTCTTTCTCTGTACTTGCCGCTAAACGGTTTAAGAAATGGCCCCGTAATCTGGTGAGAAGCAGTCTCATCACCGGATCACGAATCTCAGCAGCGCTGCCTGAGGTGGACACATCGGCTGAGGCAGACACGATGCGTGATACGATATCTCTGATGTGAGTCTTTGTCGCGACTGGCATTGAGCGGGAGGATTCGAGTGCAGCTTGAATACCTTGGGTGGCTTGTTCTACTGACTTTGAGTTCTCCAGTACTGAGTATATACGGGTTGCCTCAGTCTTCCATTGTGATCGTACGTCTCTTTTCAGTAAGTTTTTGCTCTGTAACAATATCGCGCCGACGGTGATAACTCGTAGGATATCAATTCTGATACGGGCGATACGTTTGCTGTCAAGTTGAAGGGTCTCTGGGACCGGCACCGACGAGTTAATGGATGTGAATATATCAACTAACATCTGTGCGTAAATCTTCTCTGGTGTTGGGCGAGCCCTTGCTAATTGCACGTTTTCGGGGTCGCGTTTTGCGGCTTCGGCCAAGACCTTATTCCTTGCTGTACGCCAGGCACTTTCAGTAGCAGTCAACGAACTGCCAGTCTCCTCCATGAATTCTGCGAATCGTTTCGTTTCGTAAGGACCGGCATGTTTGATGATATCTGGAGCTGACTGCTGAAGCATGAAGTTCGCGTAATCTAGTTGCATAAGATCGATAAAATTCATAAGTGCTTGCAGGCGGCTAACAATGTCGCCAGTCTGCATCTTATTATCCACAAGATCTTTGACTTCAGCATCTCGGAAAGGCGCACAAAGACGCGGGAGTAGAGTTGCCATGAAGGAGAAGAATTTCTCGTAAGAGAATGCTCCGTTTTGTAGTTCTCGAGCAATGATCTCGCCATCGAGGGCCTCGCCGATTAAATTATGCATTGAGTTCCCCTCCTTAAGAAGATGCTGCAGCTTTCCTTTGATGTTTTCGGCCATAGCAAGGACCCAGTCATCGCTGTTACCAGCTGCTACTTCCTGCCTCATTGAGTCGAAAATAAATTGCATTAATTGTCCTTTCTGATCAAGACAGTCATCCATCTCAATACGATATTCACGACTCATAGCAAGCTCATGAGCTACTAGTCGGTTGTCTGGTAAGACGGAATTCGCCTGTCGCATTTGATCCGCGTTGTTGGAGTTCTGGCTCCTGGAAGGAGTGGCAGGCGGCGTCAACGGAGTAAGTGTCTGCAGATGGGTTGTTACAGATCTATCGGCATCGGAAAGGTCAACTGGTGGCTCTGATACTGTTGCTCGGGGCCTCGAGTCACCAGCTGGCTTCTTCGCTGCTTTGGCCCTACGAGAATCGCGGATTGCATTGGTAATCAACCTCTTGCCTTGTACCGGCCCAGCCAATTTCTTGATCCGCACCATGAGCTTGAGTTGATTCTCCCTGATGCCGTCCCGGTACGAATCAGTCACGGCCACTTCGGTGCTGTCCTTGACAGTCTGCCATATCGAGTCGAGTTCTACGAATTGTAAGACCATCATCTCTATCATTGCATCGAAGTCTCTCGACTTCCAGGCAATGAAAGCATTGAAGAATGTAGCATATGCTTCTGACAAAGTTGAGAGTCGCGCAGGAGGCGGTAAGTAGCTGTTACCGGTATTTAGTCGTGATAGAACATACTCAAATGAGATCAGTAGATCACGGGCCTTTGCTACAAGGTCCTGTGACTGTGGGTTAGCCAAATCATCTCTCCGCATTGGTACAACTCCCACCTGCTCCTGTTCGCCTCTCTCTCCTTTCCCACTAAGAACCTGAGTTGGATGTCCGAGGATCAGGAAAGAAGAGAGAAAAGTGCGGACTGCAGTCATCTCATTAACTGATCCACTTTCTCCTTCCTTCAGCCCACATACCCGTAGGATATGGGCAGTACCTAGTAGCACTTTCTCCTGTGCTAGCAGTTCCACGACATCTTCGAAAGAAGTCTCCCGAACTCGATCAACAGTGAGACCCAGCTCCGCGAAGTCTTTAAGAGCCCTCCACCTTTGATGGATTCTCCATCGGTTCTGTATCTTTACTGCCGCTGTTGTATGGCTCATCCTTTCTCGACTAGCGGGTAATGGGGATGAGCTTTTTCTAGGATGGCTCAAGGACCGGCCTCTCTTGTTGTTTCCTCGATTTAGAGTCTCTTCCCTCCTCTTCTCAGCCTCTGCAAGCCGCTCCTCCATTTCTCTTCTTAGTTTCTTTGTCTCCGCCTCCCGTTTCTCTTTCATGCTTTCCGCAATCCCTTTTGCGCGCTTGACCTCCTCTGCACAACTGGCAACGATTTCGGCCAAGTTCTTCTCTCTAGCCTGCTGCGCAGCAAGAGCTCTCTCCTCTCTGTTTGTCGTACTCCTAGGCGCAGCCTTTGCTAGAGCAGCTCTCAACCTGACCTTCTCAGCATGCGCGGCTCGATCCGCCAATCTAGCCTTGCGATCCTCAATAATCGATGCTCTTCGCAAGTGTTGCGCAATATGGTTGCTCTGCGGCCCGCCATGCCCAACATGTCCGCCATGGCGACTCGAAGCATGCGACTGGTGCGAATGCACTGAGGTAATGGAGTTTCGGCGGGAGGATGCCGCGGATGATTTTCGGCGGTTGTTCGTAGGACGGTAGAATCGCGCTGCTATCCGCGGAGGCGGCGTGTGTATCCTCATATCATGACTCTCCTCTGTGATGCGATCTAGGTCGAGATCTTCTGGAATATCGGAATGTCCTGTGGACTCGGCCAGGTTGCGAGATGGATCGCTGAGATCATCTGCAGCGCGAACCATTGTGAAAAAGAGAGGAGATGTCTACGCAGCCACTGTAGAATGTATGAATTGTAATGTGCCCGGGTTTCCGGAGGTGCGTGATGGTGACAATGGCGGATTGTTTACCTGTTTCAAGTGAATGATGTGATGGTTGCCAACGGCGAAGGCGGCTAGGTAGAACGCGATGTGATGCGATGCAGAAAATTAGTCGTTGAAAAGAGCGCAAAAGAGTCTAAGATACAGAGAATGGAAGTGCGCGACGTTTGGTAAAAAGGAGGAGGTTGGTGGATTTGAGTTGTGGATGTCGTAATATTCTGTAAGTTTGACGGCGGGATGTCTGGGTGATGCCGCTAGAGAATCTAGCTGCTTACAGATACTGCACGGAAAGAAGGAACCAGAAGGTCAGCAGCAACGGAATTTGGTATTTGCAACCAGGTGTTGCTTAATAACAACACGAGGCAATGAATGACCTGGATGATGCAACCGAGTTGTTGTTCTTGTGCCGTGATGTTTCACGAGAGCGTCAACCTATTGCCCTCGCGTCACTCTTTGATCAGCCCAGATCCCGTGTTCCGCTACCTAGATAGAACATGCATGCTGATTCTCGGCTCCAGGTTTGGTATCAAGATCTTCAGCGATCCCCAAAACAGCCAAGTCAGGTTCCACCAGATCGCGAGATATAAATAAAAGATCCCCTTGTATTTCTGGAGGTGCTGTCTCATGCGGCTGTTATTATTTATATATATATATTTAAAATTACTGATGCGCAATATCAGTATGTTGTTGCAAGAACGAAAAAACTAGCCATGCCACAGGTCGGTGTTTGCATACAATCGAATTATCAAGAAGTATTCGATCCATCAAATCCTTTTTCACCGCTTCCCTTCAAATTACCCGGTTCCCGTGCTTCCTTTTTTGCATTGTACCTGAAAAGGCTTGTCTCCGTTCTAGGTTATGAAGATCGCGGTAAGAATCCGTCAGTTCTCAGTTTGCGGAGCAGAGAGTTTGAGAAGCGTGACGAGAACATGGCAACGTCACCTGCTGGTCAAGCTGAACAGTTCAAGCATCAGCTCCTGCGTTATCGTGATAAAAAAAACAGTAGTCCGGTGACACTTATAAAATCTTCATGGCTTCATGGATACGGGTTCGCAAAGCAGCCTATACACCTTCACACCATCAACTAAAAAACCTCCAAAAATATGGGGCAAAGTCATCCGTGTCTTTAAAAATCAAGCCTCTGCAGTAGCGTTAAATGCGTCCACATCACCAAATCAGAGAGAGAAAATCGAGGGGGAAAGTTTTATATATGGGTGGGAATCTGTAAAGTACAACGTCTCTCATAGATTGGCATGAATTTACAAAAGATATCCAAATCGCCATAGTTCTGTGTCGCCTCTGCCAAATGCTTGACTGTTATAACAGAAGAAACTCCATCCCGCCCATCCAGTGGTCGATGCATCGCTAAGTCTAGCCTGCATCAAGAAACCAAATCCCTATCGTATTTCCAAAACGCAAACGAAATAAGTCTAATGCAAGAGAAGTTTAAAGTAGTTGATTTTCACCATCTCTCAATCGAGGGAGGTTGCATTTAGTAGGTTGGGTAACCGGTAGGAATGCCGGCTGGGGCGCTGGTAGCAGATGATGTGCTGTATGGCTTAGTGATGAATGTGGTGGCATGAGCGGCCCCGGATCCAGATGGGCCTGGTTGTCCTGGGTAGGTACCGTTACCGTATGGTGGTCCAGTTGGCTGAAGGGTCTGCTCTGGTACTGGGACAACGGTTGCGGTGCTGACGATTATGACGGCGTCGCTGGGGATGGCACCCTCGGATCCGCCTGAAGGAGAGTCGGATCCATTTGCAGGTGGGGCAGCATCAGCAGCGTTGTTAGGGGTGGTTCCCTCTTCACCTGAAGTGACTCCGGTTGGTACAGCGGTTGCAGTCTATATAAACATTAGTTAAATTCAGCCTCAGCATAAGTATAAAAACATACCACGGTGACAGTAGAGACGGATAATGCAACAGTGACAGTGACTGGTGAGGCGCAGTCTCCAGCTCCAGTTCCAGCAGCTGAGTTTCCTCCTGAACCTGAACCAGACTCTCCGCTAGTAGCTCCGGTTGGGACGGCTGAAACGGTGATATAACGGGTAGAAGTAGAAGTTCCACTGAGAGTGGTGGTCTTCTCCTCGGTCTCACCGCCCTCACCTCCAGCACCTCCGGCTGGGAGGGTGGCGTAGAGGGTAGCGGTGGAGGTGTGCTTGATGGTAGTGGTAACGACGGTGCTATTTCTTGAGTCAGTGAATGTGCCTTGAAGGGGCATTAGAGTTACTTACGTTGAGGTTCCGGTACCGAGAGTGTAAGTAAGGGTGGTGTCTTCTCCAGATCCTGAACCTGAGCCTGATCCTGAGTCTGAACCGGTTCCGGTTCCAATAGGAGTGAATGGTGCGGTGGTCGTCAACTCATCTCCTGATGGGGCGCTGGTTGGCGATGCAGTTGCGGATGGCATGGCAGATGCAACGTATGAGCTTGCGATGGCGGAGCTGATGGATGCAGCCTCTTCGACGGGGCAGACGGTCTGAAATCAGTGTTAGCAGTGGCTTTGAAATTCATGACGAGAAGGATATCTTACCACGGCAACTTGCTTGGTCTCAGTGACGATGACAGCTCCTCCGGTACCAGCGGCTGGGCAGTTGGTGATGGAAGCTGGGCATTTGGTCTCTGTTCGGATTTGTGTAGCGTATACAGTCAAGGTTGTGGAAGGACCAGTGGAGTTGGCCAAGTGACGGCGGTGGTGGAAATGTTGTGGGTGGTGGACGTTGGCGGAGGCAATGGCCGCGACGAAAGCCACAGATACGGCGGTGGTGAACTGCATCTTGAATATGTTGATCGTCCGAAGTATGAATATGTACGGCAGATGCTTCTTCTTTAAATCCTAAGCAATCAATGCTTCAATATCTCCAATGAACGATGACTAAGTATGCGTGTGTGTGCGCGTTGGGTATGTGTGCTTGGGTGTGTGATAAGAATCTCAATTGAACGATGTTGAAAGTGAGCGAAAGTCGATTTCGCAAGAGTATCTCAAGTAATGAATGACTGAAGTTTGAAAGATGAGAAAGGGATCTAGTGCAAAGAACGACGAGTAAAGACTGTGATGGTCAAGAGAGATCTTGGTGAGGAGGAGAGAAAGAGAAGACAAACTGGGGGGAACAGCAAACAAAAGGGAGAAGGCACATTGCAATAGACAGGGATCACAATATGGACAGTGGTAAATCAAGGCTTTGGTAAGTCCCTGACAGGCGCCAGGGTGACCATCCCGGTGAGGTTATGCTGCAGGTACGAACTTGAGCAAACCAATCTCATGGTGTGGTGATCCTCACCAAGGGAGGGGGGCTGTGAAGGTCGAACAAGTCAACAGTGGACAAACCCCTGGAGTCCGACCAAGATTGAATTAGGGGCTCGCTTAAGTATTGTACCCGGGAAAAACGGCTTCTGGGTGGGATGATTGGCGTTATTTATTACTCCGTCCAGGGCTTTTTTTATTTAGGGGAGCAAGCTGGCGTTTGAGATGCGATGTATACTGTGGTTGGTTCCTCGAGCAAGTGAAACGCACTGTAGCGTCAAGATCTGCGGTGTCTATGAGTTCTAGCTCGCTGTCGGTAATTATTACAATGGGCCAGACACCGTATAAATCAATGGTGACGTGAGCCACACTCTCCGAAAGAAACCTCCCCAAGTTTTATCTATGGGGAATTTGAGATGGGGCAGAGATTGTAGAGATTTGTACTCGCTGTACTCTCTGAACCTTCCTTGCCCAGCTACGGTATTTCCTTTTATTTTATTTTATTTGGTAAATCTACATGTCTCTCATTCCAAGTGTTCAATCTCGTCGAAACCACCAAAATCTCCGAGCCCAATCTCTAGTGTCCCACTGCTAACGGCCCCCTGAGTCGTCACCAAGTGCAATAGCACCAACGGCGGTGGCCGTTTCGACCACGTTGGCTGGTTGTGTTTATGTATCACTAGAACTTCAGATTGACTGCTATCTCGAGGTGGCGCGAACTTCCGCGCGAGAATCAACCATATTTCCCACTTAATGCCTAGCAAAAGGGCTTTTCCCTCATCACCACATCTCCGTCGCATACCCTTTTGGAGGTACTTCGTATGCTGACCTCAATAATTACACATCCCCAGAGAGCAGCATCATGAAACGTAGCATCGGCGCAAGTTGTCCCCGATTATTGGCCCGTCCTACCGCCACTTTTGCTCAGGCATCGTGGACCCTTGAAAATCATGGCCAGGCTTGAATCCTCCAAATCTCCCAACCTAGAATTGTAATCTGTACCTAGCTAAAGATTTCTTTTCCATGTACTGTACAGGAACATGTACTTGCCATTTGGCAAAAAAGCCTGCCTGCCGAAGGAACCGACCCGGAAATGTTTATATCCTCGTCACAATATTATACGGCTCTCTGTGGTTATATTTAGGGCAGCTTTAATTTAGTAGATGTTTTCAGAATCCTGGGTCTTCAATCTATTTTATATTAACTTACCCCTCTATATCGACTAGGAGGCTCGTCATGAAACCGGGCGACAAGTCGTAGGCCACACAAAAATACGCCATGCTCTCATCTCATCATTTCGTCTAGAATGACTTCAATTGATCACGAATTTCATGTCCCAACATCAATTCATGCTTTGAAAATGAAATCATGCCATTTCCATCCCCGGAATCTAGTTCATCTCTATTAGGTGGGCGACAGGTGGCGCAGATGGTTTGATCTTCTGTTCTGGCGATCTCTAAAGGTGCACGTTTTTGATGCGCCAGGATCTTTGTTCTTGGACAAGTCGCACCATTGCAGGATCTACAAAACAAAACTTGAGCCGTTCAGACGAACAAGTGCAGTGATCGGGTCATCACCATAATCTACACATTCTGCTATAGCTAATAGCGCGTTTCAATAAATTGAATCGTCTGAACCCACATGTGTTTTATGTATTAGACGGGGACGCCCCTTCATATTGCAGGAAGAACCTTTCGGAATGTCCTTTCATGTACACAGTGCTTCAATATATCTTGCGCTCCAATTTTAAAATATACAGAACCAAGGGCCAGATCTTTTGCTGCACCCAGCCTATTCCGTAGATACTCTTACAGTCCAACTAATATTTACAATTTACAAGCATTCAGAATTCTACAGATGCCTCCTACCACCATTCACTATTCATCGATTTCCCACCCCCAAAATGATTTGTAGAAGCATTCCTCCCTGTCCCGAAAACATGTCTGCGGCTCCAGATCCAATCAGCGGTCCAAAGAACCACCCCAAACAATGCTGCATACAGCATCCAAAACATTAATCTCTCAAACCTCATCACCCACCTCTGTCGTCTGATGCTATCACTACAACTTATCAGCATCCGATACTTCAAGCCGAAAAGCAACAGGGCGTCAAATACGAAAACTGCGAACATGTGGAGAAACTTACTGCCCCATGGAGACGTCATCCCAAACTCTCGATGACCACTCCGGTACCATGCTTCGCGAAAAGGCATCCCCTATAACCCTCGTCACTACTCATGTCCATGCCTAAGCTAACAACAGGAAGGCTCACTGTTCAAATCATCTCTATCTCCAGGTAACGTGGCAAAGCCATCCCGACGAGTATAGGGGTTGGGTTCTGTGTCCGCTATCTTTCGTCAGCTGATCACTTCCGATATCACTTCAAAATAGCTGACGTACAAAGCTCTATTGGCAAAGGCGCATAACTCCTGCTTGATAAGAAATGGGACATGCTTCGACAGATGCTTGGAGGAGAGATAAAGGTATAGGGGCGATGTTTTGTTGACGTTGTTGGACTTCAGCTTTGATGGAAAACGGCACTAGGGCTTAACTAGTTCCCGCTTTCTGAGCATCAGGCCGCTCTCGTACTGTTATGAGGCTTGCTACCTTTGTAAATATAATACCAAGATGAATTGGAGATAGAAATTAAAATGGAATGGGCGTGAAGAGTCTCCAATCTGTAATCTCTTACATACTACGAAGTTGTCAAGTCTTTAGAAGCATATGAGCTAAGATTGTTAACGTGGAGAAGTGATACTTCCGAAGTCACATCGGCAATTCTTTCATCTAGAAGTCTTCACGATATTTCAGTAAATGAAAAAGGAGCGTGGATATCCATTTACCTAAGTTTGTCATCGCATTTCGGGCGAAATAGTTGTACTAAACTACACATTATTATGAATACCCGATTAGGGCATGTTCTAGACCTGACTACACTCACCTCACTTCATCTTGCAGATTACCAATTCATTCTCAATATGAGGAACTTCTGCTAAGCAAGGACTATAATCTCAGTCTATAGTTCTTGACGCTTTAGGTGTCAGACACAGCATGTCTTTATTAGCACTCGTGACATTTTTAATTCTTCTCTATCTTACCGAGGCTGAAGAGTCCATACCCGGCGTCTGATTTATAAAATTCATCTCTAGGAGACTACATTCTGGATAGTCGCATCTTAAGTGATGCTAAGCCAAGAGCCAATTCAAATCCCTCCCCATCTTGACTGATCAATCTCTTTCCTTAGCAACTTATTGTCATCAAAGAAGTTATCATGTTCGCCAGAGTTCTTATATTATCCATGTTTTTGATCTCCTCAAACTCCTTCCATAGCTTCAGGTTCTCTGGTATTAGGTTAACCGTTTGTATTGATATAACGGAAGTAGTCGACTGAGCAGAGATAGACTCAAAGCGCTACCGGAAGTGGCAATCTGGCTTCGCGTAGTTGAGAGGGCTGGCTCGGTGACCTATAGAAGTATCCGCAAAAGCGTTTACCTTTTGCTGACATTGTCGGTAGTAATAAGACGCTCACCTCTTCATGTACTGGGAGGCTTCTGTTTTTTAAAGACACTTTTTCAGTATTGACGTCGTTTTTCACCCTCTTCTAAATTTTGAAGTCTCAAAATTATTGATGATCTAAGAACAGAATCCCGTTGTAGACTAAACATGGAGCATCGATAACATCATGTTATACTTGCATCATCCAGCCAATAACGAACAGAAAGCAGTACGAGACGATCTTCCACCTAGCTCAGGAATAATGGTCTATGTGACACAATTTTACACCAGCTTATTCTCATCGCAGCGTATTCTCAACGACAAGTCTATATACCTTCCGGCAACTAAATAAATAACCTCGCTCTATTGCCGGACGTTTAAATGATTGATTGAATGTATACGTCAAGGAGTTGATAGAGGTGGATACAACATGGAATAGATCAAACCCGCAGATAATGTTAATAGATATGGACATGTGCTACAAGCTACAAAATGCTTTATAGTCACAAGTATGAATTGATTTACCTGGGAAATTTCTGAGACTTGAAACCTCTCCCATATAGACTAAATTAACAATCAATATCCAGTTCTTCATTTTTAGGATTTAATAGGCACATGCAATGTATACTGTGTGTGAGAAAATGCAAGGGATATAAGCAAGCATAGATGGAATCAGTCTTGCCAATGTAGGTAGAGGCTCATTAGATTAGCCCAATAGATCTTTTTATTGAGAGCATGAATGAAGATCAAGAGATTATCATCAAATTGGTTCATTCAGCACGCCTTCCTCCAGTCTCTCTTCACTTGCTGGAGGCTTTCCACCTATGAATAACACCTAGTGATATCAGCCCACTTCTTGACAACCAAAACTCACCACTGACTGTCTCAAGAGCAAAATAGATACCTTAGAACGAGAGCACTTACCACAAGCAACACGCACAATGCATTCATAGCTCCCATAACCAAGCATAACCCAGTCCACCCGGCTTTCGCACTTAATGCCCCTGCAGATCCCGGTCCAATGACTCCTCCAACTGCGAAAGCACAGTTTAACATGCCGAAAGCCCGCCCGTAGGCGCCGTTTTCACCAAATGATGACGGCGATTGAGACGAGAGGTGAGAGATTGCGTAGGTAAGGTCAGATGTTAGAGGAGAAATTGTTAGATTAATTACCAAACCTGCTCTTGTGTTAAGTCAAACGCAATTTGGTAAATGTAAGGGGTAGGTACCGGATAAGAATAGGAAGATACACAGCATAACTATATTGGCCATATTGTTGGTTCTTATTATTGCCAGGCAGGAAAATTCAGGAATGCCAACGAGAAACATCGACGCTGCCACTTTGCGTGGTCCCCATTTATTACTAAGAATGTCGCTGACAGGAGCCAAAAAGGCAGGAACTACAACCGGAAGGAAAGCGAGCCCAGCTCCAGTAGAGGTCCATGAAAAGAGAGAGGCGACCTTATAAGGTAGTACGGCGTCAAACGCTGTTTGAAAAGCCCAAACGTTGCAGAAGCATATTAGAATTGCAAGAATACGAGGATAAGTGGCTAGGATGACGAAGGTGTACCAAGATGCCGCTAGGCTTTCTGATCTTGGTTCTAAGGGAGGTGGACTTGGTAACAATGGTGATGTTTCGTGGGTGGCTGCGACGGCGTTGCTGGGTTGAAGAGAAGGCTGTTGGCTAGTTAACTTGGTTCGGTATCGATGTGCACCCTTCGGATTGTCCACCATGAGAAGTCGAAGCGAAATGTCGACGACCACAAGCAAAAAGCAGATTCTCAACAAAGCATCATAGCCAAGTTTGGCAAATACAACACCTCCTACGACAGGAGCAACAGCCATTCCAAAGTTCTGGCATAGAACAACATAGCCCATTACGCGGCCAAACCTTTCGTGTCCAAATGTATCGAGAAGCAGTGCTAGACCCGCCGACCAAACGATGGCTGCGGTGAGACCTTGAATCATACGGCTCATAATTAGAAGTCCGAGAGAACGACTGAGGGCGAGAAGAAGTGTCGCAGCCAACATCAAGAAAAGGCCAAAAATGAGTAGGAAACTCCGCTTGGACACACGGTCCGCTATCCAGCCGAATACAACTATTGTCCAAATATTAGATAATTTTTAGATCGCTATAGTGTCAAGACTTTGTCTTACTAGAGCCAACAAGAAACATGAAAGTATAAGCTGTCAAGATGGTGGTAGTCCAGAACTGAACATCTTCTTTAGGAACACCGGCTCGTGTATTGAGACAGAATGGTAATACGGGAACGACCTGGTCAATGTTGTGTTAAGATTTTCACTCTATATTGTGAAGGGAAAACTAACCACACTATATAGAAACATGTCCTAGAGCTGTATTTAGTAACATGTTATTTAGCAAGCGGATTTTAGAACAATACTGTGAAGATGGCCACGGAAACTGTCAGTGCTACAAAAGCATCTGAACTCCTCCATGTCATGATGGACACCAATCAGCAAAGCTTGCTTGGAAATTCAATTTGAAAAGGAGAGGGGAAAATGTGAAGGATTACAAGTGAAAAAGGATGAAGGATTGAGTCTTGAGAGGCTACTCCACGTCAGAAAGCACACTTGGGTTGGGTAGAATCTGCGTTGTTCACATCGACTCCCACATTCCAGCTGAAGTGAAACAACATTGTCCGACGAGATATGGGATTCGTCAATCTTCGCCGCCACGAGATCTGTCGTACGCACATCAATCATGCAGGAAAAGTAAAAAGTAAGTTCACGATCATCTGAATCCCGATGGCTTGGACTAGTGTGTGTTACTAACATGACGGGTCGATCCGCATCTGTAGCACGAAGCTAGGACAGGAGCAGCCTAGACATAGCGGATCAAATATCAAATCGTGTCAAGGATGGAAGTCTTTCATTCTCTTTCCTACTGTATCTCCATACCAAAGTCCATTAGAGAACACCGCAGCGATTCCGATACCATATCTTCGCTGCCATGCCATTATTTACCCCCTTAATCCAAACAATTGACGCCGTTCCCAATAGTCATATCCTTATCGATTCCTCTCGCCGGATCCCAGATGAGCGGCTGGAGGCGGTTCTACTGCTTCGTGCCACTCTTGCGAGAATAGGAAATTGGGACCAGGAGGCAGCTGTTCGCGAACGAAAGGATGTCGTAAACTTCTTATTTTCGGTGCTTTTTCAGCCTGCCGCCACCGAAGCTTTCTTATTACCATCTTGATGCCGAATGGCAACCCCAGTAATAGAACACCCCCTCCCACGCATGCAGCTATAATCGATCCCTTTTGCGAGAAATCCGTGGCTACTGGCTCGTGGAATATTTTTCCATCGGGTCCGACGTACTGGGGAAGCGAGACGGGTGTTGGAAGGTTCTTGCCAGATAATACGATGCTAAATTCTTTTGCTTTCACTGTTCCGCACGGGAACATCGAGAACGAGGCCGGAAAAGTCGCTGTATTACAATATGGTGCTGATGAAGGGCTGCGTTGATGTGAATGTCAGTGAAACCCTAGGTGAGCGGAGGTGGCAAAGCGAAAACCAACATACCAGACCTCTACATTGGTAGCAATGGGGGAACTACTTCTGGCAGTATAATCAATACATGAGGTTGAAAAAGGCGGTATATGTGTATTGTTATCTGTCATGCACCCGACCATCCGTAGTTTCGAGTTCCAAAGACATGTTGCAGTGGTATCTGAGCAACTAAGTGGCTCATCTGAGATCCGTCAGCACCACAAACACATTCCATCGACTACGACTGAACCACTGACTTATCTTTCCATCTATCCATCCACATATATTCAGGCTTATATTGGAAGTACTATTCCGTCTTAGAAGGTCGTGATGCGGTGGAGTGGTCGGCAATGGTGCTTGAATCACCGCGCTGTCAACTCTTGATGGGAAAGGGGTCGGTGTTGGTCCTCCCGGCAGAGCGAGAACCAGGTAGACTTGAAGAGACAAAGCGAATATCTCCAGCATATTCCCAACAACTGCTCAACTCGAGGTCGATGGTTCGACCAGGACGTGGTACGTATAATTTGCCTTCTAGAATCCAGCAGATCTCCAGGCTAGGACTGCTTACCTGACCGTTAGCAAAACGCAAAGCCGCATTATTTATTTTTATGGGGATTAGATCTTCTTAAATTACCCCGCACGCCGCGCCGCACTGACTGATCCCATCGTTCTCAGCTATGGGTTTCACGGAGTACCAACCTGTACCAAAATGCCAATCACAGTTCTGCTATGGACAGGCATTGAGAGTGCTGTGGCAGTGGCATGGTTATCCTGTTGGTCAACTTCCCACGACTAGGACCTCGTGTGGCCCAAGAAGTAATTTCCCACCAGGCACTTTCCCTAAAGCAGACTGCCCCATGAGCATCACGACCAGGGCATGCGGGGAATACAACATCCAGCATTTCCCCAAAATCTGGGAAGGGTCAGTACCGTACTTCAAGGGGTTGGATATCTCGAAGGCTAGCTGCCGATTTGGTGGCCGTTTGGGAAACCCGGAAGGCCACGTTGCGGCACTATCATGCGAATCCTCCGTGGTTTTGCTCTTTCATATGCGGAGTATAATATATGGGAGGGAGCCATATGATCTGAGCCTGACCTCGTGATAGAGACGTGAGCTGGCAGCGTTCTTGTCTCACGATCAAGAAGTTCAAATGGAAAACGGTAGCCTCAGTCAGTGTGGCCGTCGAAGGCGCTCATTTTTCAGGTGGCGTGAGTCTTCGATGGCACAAACTTGACAGACGAACCGATCCGCCCATAAGCTGCATGTGTATGCATAACGACAATGTTATTTTTGTGCTACAGCAAGGGATAGAAGCCCCTGGGAGGAGCGCCGTGGTTTGATTGTGAGTTTCTTCAATGTGCCAATACTTCACTACGTTGGTACCGTCATCTTCAAACGTACCTAGATCTGAGCAACGGCCACCCATCTACGATGTACTTTTGTCCGTGAGTGAGTTTAGCTTTTCAATCAAGGAGAGATGTCTGTCATCTAAACATCATGGTCGCGGTTCCCTACAGACTACGAAGCACAGATCTTGAAACAAAACTGTGCTGCATGTATGGGATGTTCCTGCTGACGTGGGAGCCCTATTTCAGAAACTTGGGAAAGCCATGGGGCAACAACGCATGGGCTCTTACGGTCAGGAATTGAAAATAGAAAAACCCCTCAAAACAAGCAAAATTTTCCCTATCTGTATATTTTTCCTGATGTTACTCGTCTGTTAGGACGTCGTTAGAACAGACGACTCATAGCATCTTTTCCTTCCTATGCTCCCTCAAAACCTATGCGAGGAAAATCTAACCCATAGAGCTAAAGTTTCGCATCGAAACATTCGTCAGCCTGTATGAAATGTTACCAAAGTGGTCATTTGGTTGTATACGACAAGCATGCCCGACTTGACTCTCTGATATATTATTCGGGACTTGTAAGCACAAAGGTGACTCTCGTTTACTATTCATTAGAAGCCCATCATTGCCTAAGACTATCTGAGTTTATCTCTCTTGAGATCCAATATAATTTACATAGAGCCCTCTAGCACTCGACGCGACGCATTATTGTGGGCGGGGACGCTTTTTCAGGAGAACTCGCTTAAAATATAAGCGAACAGCGAAGGCTCAAACGCTTATATTAGCCAACAGAATACCAACAACCTTGACGTAGCTTCATAAGTTACCGCATGAAGAATCATGGAAATTGCAATTGTGTCTATTGCTTCATGTTGTACGTGTCTAGTTTCAGATTAAGCAGTACGAAAGTCCTTTAGGGAGCCTATATGAATTCTGTCGCCAAGTTAGACTTGAACTTTACTAGAAAGAATACCAAAGATGCTGTCTTGAGCTTGTCTTGATCAGGCTTGAATCCAGCAATTTTCGAAGAGATAGCCGGGAAATTCTATTTAATCATGAAGCTAAAACTCCACACCTCTGAGTTAGATGTTGTCATATGTGTTAAAAATAGAGACCAGGTATCGCAACTGCCTTACATCATAATATTGGGTAAAAGATATCATAAATAATACTAGTATCTGAAAAGTAGATAATACGTAAAAAGAGAGAATACTCACAAACAGGTCGCTAGAAATCCTAGTACTTGCTCGAACTCTCTTGGCTGGCTCAATAATTGTTCTAGGATTAAAATCCCTCATGTCAGTTCTTAATCTGTGAAAATTCTAGCTCATATAGTACAACGCTAGTTTAGATATAATGGTTATATCTTGCCGTTCCATACAATGGAGAAAATAGCTACTAGCTACAAGATTATATCATTTGCAGACTTCTTTCCAAGTTTCAATTCCAAAGGAAACTCAGGGAAATGAACTCTGGCAAACCAAGGGTCGATCTTGGCGAACAGTGTCTCTGCATCCATTTGAGAGTACCAATAGAGAGAAAATGGCTTGCAGACATCATATTATGGCTTATTCTCCCCTATTTACTTTCACACGATTCGAAATTTTCCAGCCACTTTTTTCTTTCGAGAATTCTTTGCCATCTTATGGTTTGCTCGCAAATTCTCGCACTTGGTGGCCTCCAAAGCCAGTAAAATTTTGCTTTTCAACACCTCAATAGCCCACTTCGCCCAAGTCATCAAAACTTTATATAAACCCTTGTCATCAGGATCAAGATGTTTGAAGAATACGGCTTTCTTAAGAGGACAAAGGATCATTCGTTGAATGCAGCTAATCAAGATTTGGCTTTGGATCTCAACATGGTCAAATCTTGCTTCCGCAAGCATTTTTGGGACTAGTTGTACTTTCTTAGCAAGTCGGTACTGTTCTTTCTTGAGGGAATGCAATCTGTCTCTGTTTATCTGCCGAGCTGGCGAGAAGTGATGGGCCATCTATGGATTCTCCTGATGACAGGGTATAGAATTGTACCCGTAATGAAGTGCACACTTTTATAAGTAGTTGTTACTGTAAAGTGAGCGTATACTGTTGATATTCTAGCTGACCGCTGTGGAACCCTGTCTCAAACCACTGTGGACATCTCTCTATATGACTCTTGTGAATTTTCTGTTCATCGAGATTTCATTGTTCAAGTCCTATAACTAGGAAGAGCTAGTCTGCCAACAATAGAAACCAAGATTTTGTTGTCGCCAAGGATAGCTGCTTTCAACACCATTTCCTTTCAGTACTATTGGTGCTCTTAACAAAGGTAAGTTTAAAGCCTGCCTTTTCAAGTTTAACAGTAATTCATGCGAGGAATACCAGCTAGTGGTGCCATCGCAACTTCATTGGTATATTTCATTTTAAGGTTATAATTGACCCGTTGTCTGGACAATAGGAGCTTGACAGCCCACAGAGTAAAACCCTACTATAAATAATACGATGAATCCACATATTTAGAAGTTCATAGTAATGGGTTAAACATTTCAAGAAGTCCGCAATGCTGGATATGCAAACGACGACTTATTTTTGCTCGATGTATACAAATGTCAGAATTATAACCGGCAGAATCTTGCAGATCAACCAAAGAACAAAGGCAATAGTCACATGTAGATTTGATATTTTGGACTATGCTAGAGATGTGCCTTGCCAGTATGCACGGAACTAGAAGACCGCTAATGCATTGCCATGACTGGAGACTCCGCCTTCGCAATGGTTTGGAGAACTCGTAACGAAGAATTTCCACCTACCCTTCTCCCTACAAGTTTTAGCCAGTTTCTCAAGATCAAACATCTCGCCTAACGGCATTCCCCAAAGAGCTAGGATATATTCATGCAGCATATAATCACGTTGACTTGGCCAAGCTTCGAAAGCGGGCGCATCTCCTCCCACAGCAGAAAAATAACAATCGTGCAACCAGTCGATCATGGCATCCTCTTGGTTGACTCCTGCCCAAGTCTGGTCTGCCTCTTTTCCTCCCGTGTGCGGCCTTAGAGCTGCTGCAGCACGTGCGTCTGGTGTTTTGGTGTAGTATGAGGAAACAAAACCTGAGCGAATGAAGAGCAGGTCACCGATATTTATGTCACCTCCCTGAGATGCCGGTCGTATATCGATTCCCTGTGCTTTGGCACATGCCTGCAACTCGCTGAAAGATATCTCGTGATGCTCAAATGGATCTTTAGACATCAGTGGTGTTACTCATTTTCCAAGAGAGAGTTACTAACCATAAACGATGCCATTATTCTTTGCATATCCCCAGTAATCAAGTAAAACCCCCCTTCCAGCGATTCCATGCTCGGCCCAGTGATGGATTCCACATTTATGAGGATCTGCTTCTGCTCCATCAATATCTTTTGCCATGGTACCATTGTAAAACATTTTGGACGGTAAATGAGCCATATGTCTAAAACCTGGATGGCAGAATGTTAACAGATTTTTTGACTAGAAATTAAATTCAATTTAAGCCAATAGCCCACAAGCTGCCTACATAACGCTTTCAAAGCCAAAACTACTCAAGTTATAAAGAAATGAAAGTCGCTGTTTACTCACCATCCCATTGGGTTCCACTCTGGGTATTTAATTTATACTTATCATCATAGGCCACACCTTGATCACTCTAAACTCGGGATTAGCTCTATTTCCAGATAACAACATAGCCCAAGAATACAAATCTAATTCTATGGCAATATCTGTAGAATAAATAGGGACTCGGAGCCTACCAACGGCTTGATTTCATGTTCAAAAACTTCACGTCCAAATCCTGGAACTTTGGGTACGTTGAGTGGCAAATTCAATGGAACAATTTCACCAGACTTGATCTCTACCGGTAGAATCAGCCCCGGTATTTTTACATAAACCTAAAGTAACAAGTTCGTCGAGTGTACCTTTTGCTGCCGCGGTAACTCTCGCCGGAGTAAGTAAGTTGAGTCTTCCTATCTACTACTATTTAGTATACTTCATCCCGTAAATGAATAACATGCTCACATTATCATCCTTTCCCCAGACCCAGGCACTCGAATAGAGTCAGTAATATTCGCAGATTGGCAGTCCAAATACCTACGCTCCTTCAGGCGCATCTATTGTAATCTTGATCAGCAAGAAAACCTACTAGCTCAAGAGGTCAAGTCCTTCAAGTAACTCGACAAGATACCCAGGACTGTTCCTATCTAGTAATATACGGATGCAACTTGCCTTCCCTTCTTGGAACTTCTTTCCTGTTTGGAAAACTTGTAGAACTTGGATCCCAAGGGATGACAGAGGCCTTTTTGTTGCCAGTTAAGAAACTAGTGATCTGAGTTAATCTACTTTGGGCTGTTGAGTCTGACATTTTTTTGCTTAGATGAGTAGGTATTTGCTAAATGAAGTATTTTCATATTAAAAGACTGTTACTTCTACGATACCGGTTATATATGAGCTTGAAATCGAAGTTCACTCGCTTGCTACCTACAGAGTAGAGTCGGTTATTTGATGCCTAGGTATTCATGGTTTCTCCATCTTCCCCGCATTTGACCCTCGGTTGCAACCAGAATAGCACCATTAATCCACAGCCGTAGGAAAGGAGTGGCCAGGCTTCAGCCATTTAAGATCATACATGGCTACGTACTAAACAGTCCATTTAATCAACTCCATACTGTATCAACAAAATAACTCTTCTACCATCTTTCGATATCAAAAGAGGCCATTGGATACATCTATTCAGGTTCATGGTTAAATTGGCTATCAAATCTATCAAATTTCTTTAAAAACGTTCTATGCACAAGATAATTAATACTTGTAGCTAAAATATATAGGACACTCACGTGCAACTTTATCATTCAATACCTCCATTTTTTTTTAGAAACCAGTCGCCACACGTATCTGTGTCTTCAATGTATTAATACCATAGTAGGAATCTCGATGCACTTAGAAGCAATGTATGTTGGTAATTTAGGTGACATCTGCAATGTTGAATGTTCTTGCTGCTAGTACAGACTAGAGTGTATTACTAACTGTTGGCTGCAGCTGGGGGATATCGGAGTTGCAGTTCGGAAAGTTTCCCACGGAGTAACAGGACCGTGAAAGTGCTCTGAGCACTTATGCTGACATTTAATCACGAAAATGGTATATCTTTGTAAGGTTTGGAACTTGGGCAGAGGGTGAACGAGACGATCTGATTAGTAGCACTCACTTTTGTTGGCCATTCTGTGTATACCTTCTGACAAGACAGGATTTTCACAGGCTAACCAACATTAATTCACATAGTATTAAATTAGAGCTAATCGTGCTAATATAATTGCGAATATAATAAGGATATGTAGAAGGATGCAAGGGGCATTGCTTACTATAGCTGTATACGGCAGCCTCTTTGTGCCATTCAAACCTCCCGTTGCCTCACCAAATTACGCTCGTCTACTCTCCTGAACCATAACAACCTCTAGGACAATATCCATAATGTCATCTCACTCCGAGGACGAATCGAGTGCGGGGAGTGATAGTGGCAACGACGTTAACGACAACCAAGTCAACTCTCCGTCCTCGCCGGCCACTAGAAAGCGTGGAAGGCCAGTACTTACACCTCTCGACGATTACAAGGATCTCATCGTGAAGCTATGTGAGTGTTAATGGCAGTCTTGCATTTTGACCTCTCTACTTCTCTCGAGAAGATTGAAAGACTTGCGAATAGCCATCTACTTCCTATGCAATCGCTAACATTCATTTATCAGTTTCAGAAGACAATCTACCCATAATTGATATTGCGCGACAACTGAACCTTGAACATGGCCTTGATATCAGCGACAGAACAATTTCCCGACGTTTGACAACATGGAAGGTACCCCGCAAGAAAGTGCGATTAGCACCATCACAAGAACTACACGACCGCATACTCTACCACTACAACAAAAATCTCAACGATCATGATATTGCCGCCGCCTTGAAGGCCGAAGGTATAGAGATCAAAACTCGAAACCTTGCGCGTATTCGTCAGAAACTTGGTATGAGACGTCGTTCACGTTATCCCGAATTTCGTGAGTTCTCAGAAGAAGAAGATATAGATACTTCACAACTCGGTTCTCATCCCAAATCTTCAACTTCAAAGCCCACGAAGCAAAAAAATACAAAGTCAGCCTATAACCAAGCACTCATACCTCAAGTTACACAATTCGTAGAGAAGTATATGAGTAAATACGACGGTAGCCATGATTTCAATCACATCCGTCGGGTAGTTGGCCTGGCTCATCTTATCTATAACGAGATGAAGGTCGACCTGAATGATGTTGATTTGGACTTGCATGTCATTACCCTGGCAGCGTTATTACATGATGTTGGCGACAAGAAGTACTTAGAGCCAGGTCAGGATCCAAATACACTTGTTTTAGCTACTTTGCTTGGTTTTGGTGCACCAGAAGATCTGGCTATCAAAGTACAGCGTATTGTATTGGGCGTTTCGTATTCCTCTGAGATCAAAGACCTTGACCAGGTCAAGGCATTGATACTCAAGTATCCCGAATTGGCCGTCGTACAAGATGCTGATCGGCTCGATGCTATTGGAGCCGTAGGAATCGGCCGTACATTCACCTTTGGTGGCGCGAAGGGGGCAGTAAACATGGGTGAGACAATCAAGCATTTCGAGGAAAAGCTAGAGAAGCTAGCGGCCATGATGAAGACGAAACCAGGAAAGAGAATGGCTCGGGACAGGTCAGCCAGACTGACTACTTTCAAGGGCTGGTGGGAGGAGGAACAGCAAGAGGCGGAAGGCTTGCTCCGGAGAAGTTGAACGAGTGTTTTCGGAAGACCCGTGCGATACATCCACCCTACTCAGCTGGCTTACCATGATGACTCTTGCAATGTGAACAAAAGTCACAATAACAGTAAGCTAATTCATGAACCTAAAAATAATTCTCATCAATCTCACATCAGCAATATGGCTATTATCTACCAAGTGGTAACAGTAGCTTCCCTGAAAAGATATTTTGCCAGAATATTCTATATCTAAACCATTTCGTGAGATGGAAAAATTACCTTCCGAATTAATTTCCCAGATTCTCATCCACGTGCCAGTCTCTTCAGTATCATCCTGTAGACTTGTGTCGCATTCTTTTTCTGTGCTAGCATTTCCTCTTCTTTTCAAACATATTGCAAAATGGCTTGATGACACATTCTCAAACCAAACTATTATTGCTCTCGCACGATGTGCATGATCGACCTGCGACAATGTGGTCTCCTTGGGCAACGGGTATGTCGAGGCCTAGGCTAAAATATTTTACGTTCATTTAGATCTAATCCAATTGGGTATCGTGTAGGTCCCGACGGCCCAGTGGACTATGCCTGGCTTTACATTATGTGGGAGACAGTGACGAGCAGCGATGTTCCACTCAAAGACGGAAAAGTCTGTTTAACAGGGGACAATTTCGCCGAATTGAGTGGAAGAAAAGATATTACCTCACAGAGTTTGAGGGTTGCCCAGAATAGATATTTGCTACAACGGGCATATAAGAATGGGAAGAGTGACGACGGCTATATGTCAGGGAAACTTTTCTAGTTGCACTTAAATACTTTGATTCTGAATTCATCCCCATTCAATTTATTTTGAAAAGAGAATTTTCCATGTCTCTAGGATAATCTTGTCAGAGTGTGAATCATAGAATTTGAAGACGAATACAATAACTCCGCCTCTAATTATCTAGTTCAATAATAATACAGAGCACCCTTATATATACTGAAGTTGAATAATTAGTTTCTATTGAAGGCACTGCTCTTGATCTTCTTCTGCTGAGTGTTATATACAAGATGACAAACTTCATAAGAATCAGGTAACAATGTACGGAAGTGGCCAAGCATATGTTTCGAGATTCCCTGAGCATATTTAATCATGCTCGAAAACGCTGTTCTTTGTATGCCACTTTCATTGTCATTTTCTTCGCCTTTCCAGTATTCCATAGAAGTCCTCTTTGTTACGAGAACCTCTTTGTTAGAAGCTACTGTCACTCACCAAAGCATCAACGTCAAGTACTAAAATCCTCAAGTCGTAATCAAAGACATTTTTACATCAGCTTATATCCAGGTTCTTCAATCCGTAATTACTTTAATTAAATCCATGAAAATGAAGTATTTCTTCCTCTCCTTCACCTTTATCCTCGCCGTTGTCAACACGCAAAATATCCCAGAACAAATCGGTCAGCTCCCAGGTTGCTCCGTAAAATGTCTCACTGATGCCATCGCGGAGGCAAAATGCATGGCCCCAGACTATAAATGCCAATGTGGTCTTAAGAAGGATGAAATTCAAACGCAAGCTACACCTTGTGTGCAGAGAGCTTGCTCCAGGACTGATTACGACAGTACTTCTCTCCCTGCCTCAAATTGGATAGCAGGCTAAGTTGTCTTTTTTAGAGGTTGTTGAGATTACGAATGAAATATGCAGTCTTGCTGGGGTATCGTCGTCTCCTTCGTCGACGGGATATACTGAAACGTCTTCTGGCTCTTCGTCCGTGGGGATTATCACTTTCACTACAAGCAGTACTTCAACAGTGATAGTGACTGCTACTCAGACTCCGAATGGTGGGAACAAGATGGAGTTTGATAGTGATATTATTATGGCATGTTTAGTTGGAATAGTGGCTATTGCTCTATGAAAAGCGCAAATAGGGATGAGAGTAGAAGCGGTATATTGTGATCCATACTAGCTTGCATTTTTGTTTTGTAACTATCTACTAATATTACAATACTCTCATCATCAGTTTCCGTATAAAATTTCACACCTTTAGTAATGGTTTTGTCCTGATTTAATGCATTCTGTGACCCTCTTCTTGTCTTTCTCTGTGGCTCTAGGGTGATTATGCTACAGAATTGGTTGACATAGTATCTTACTATAGAAAAGTTCATCTAGGGGGCGGAGATGGGCAGCTGAACCATTTCAAGTATTCCCTACATACTTCAATACTAGAGAAAGCAAACTGAGCAGAGTAGCCACAGCTAACACTTCTTTAACAGTTCTGGTACAATATCTTTTAACAACGCGATTGTTTTTCCGTGTCTAACTCGAACACATCTTGCTTTCGTCCTCTACTTGTATAACGAAGAAGAACTCCTACAAAATTCACATACCACCTTCTTATTCCCCATGATTGATAGACACATACTCAAATGTTGACGAAAGCAAGGGCTTTGGTGGCGTAGTCTAAATTGACTAGATAGTTTTTAAAAGTAACGCTGACACTACACACGAACCATCATCTAGAAGTGACATTCTATTCTATCTGTATTTATTTGTACATGTCCAACATAAAAACTCTGTCCAAACGCCGCTGATAGAACAGCGTAAGCGACACTAAAGCCATAATACAACATATTATTAAGCGGACCAAAGATCTCTATACTTGCCTATTGCTGGCTCCTTGCTCCCCGTGAATTCATTATGCAGATCATCAAGGGCAGCAAATTTCTCGGCATATCGCAAGCCCTTCTCATTCTCAGCAACCACTCTTTGCCAGTCCCATACATCATCCTCCCGTGGCTCACGGATTTCACCCGTCAACGGGTGTAATTCTGGAGTTCCTGTGTTCGAGCCGTCCATCTTAGCCCACCCCCCAGGTCTTGGTGGCAGCATTCCGCTGCACTCCAAATGAACTTCTGGATGGATAGTCAAGCGACCCAGCTTCAACACATATTTTGATATCGCGCTCGCGCAGATACTCTTCTCATCTAATTCAGCATTTCCTTTGCCATTAACTTTCTTGTAACCCTTCTTCCCAAACCAGCTACCGTCCGTTAAAATATAAGCAGAAGGCTTCACCGTACCCTTTTTCACAAAATGCGTCACTATATACAACCATTTCCGGTCCCAGCACAATAGACGGCTCCACATCTCGAAACCTTCAAACATCCCTATTTCCCGCTTGAAGCTACACATTACGCTTCCCAACATGATTCCCCATTTCCCTAGCGCGGGGTTGCCATTGGGATCTAGGACAAGCTTTGTTGTTTTATTCTGATGTAACTTGCCGACACCTGGTTGAAGAATGATAGAGGCAAGGTGGGAGCGCGAAACATCGAGATCGGAGAAATAGGTTGAGTTGGACTTGTGAAGGTTGTAGTCACTTTCATAGAGACCTGAGCGAGACGAAGTAATTGTTGGAAGGAAGAGAGAGGAAGGGCGCAACTCTAGGGGCATATTCGGTGGTGAAAAAACCAAGTGTCTAAGTATTGCATTGAACACACGATACTACTTCTAATCAACAAGGCGCATGATGGAGTGGAAGCTAGAGAACCTACATGCCAGACAAATGGTACATTCTTCAAGTTCGCAATGACGACAAGGAACGCAAGAATCCGCGATTTGCTTCCAGGTCCTGTAAATATACTTGTGAGCAGTGGCTTAAGGTGTAACCGTGAACCTGCAATTGTTATGGCTAGAAGAGATACACCAGCGATTGATTTGATTGGTAATGCAGCGGCGGATGCCATGTCTGAGTTGAAAGGAGGGGCACACGACTACTCTCACTAAAGATTCGTGGAGCAGAAGTATATAAATTAATTTCAAGTTCTGTAAGGTTTATTGTTGTAGACGCGTGAGGTCATTGAACCACAATTCATTAGTTCTTCGTCGTTAGTATCAAAAGTCGTAAGCAAACCGAGGCAGATATTACCTCCGACCACCGATCTTGGCGCATCACATGCCATGGTTACACATGTTTTCACGTGCAAGTTCGTCTATTTAAGGGGTTGTAAGCGAGTTTGCTCTTGTAACTGAGTAGTGGTAACTGTAATAGGTGCAGAAACGTGGAACTGGCTCCAGCTCATCGTATTACGTCTAAGATTTACGTGAGCTTAGAGTCCGAGCATGAGACTATGTTTATTTGGTGCAAGTAAAGCTCTATTGTATGTAGGTTCGGGCTGGTTCATCCGAAAGCCAGAATTTCTTGACTAAACAGGCTCGCCGCAGAAGTACAATTGGTAGTCAAATAGTACAAAAACCCATATACCAGTAAAAAATATAAGGCGATACGATGAGATCAGAAAAAGACACTAAATTACTCGAAACAAGCATATTAGTGAATATGAAGGATCAAAAGCTCCGACGTTCAAAGTCCGCAAGAAGGCCAAGGAAGTGAGGAGGAAAAACGTTAGCTGGTATATAGAAACAGACTGGTGGAAAGTTATACATCTCATATAACCCTCCGTGTCAAGACCGTCTCATGAAATATAGTACCTTCTTTTCTAATTGCCCTCTTCAAGCCGGTCGCCCCACCACAGAAAAGCAACCTCCAATAGTAATATTAAAAAAGAAGTGCCACGAGTATTACAAACTTGGCCCAGGGTTGTATCAGCGCCCAAGTACCACCTTCAACCCTTCCACAATCCCAAAAGCCTCATCGCCAAAACTTCCCCCTACTTGGAAACAAGCAACCAACCCGGCGTAACACAAGTAACCCCTCCAAAAGCAATATTAGCCCTAGCCTCCGCCTCACACAATAGATGTGCATAGATAGCATGCAAGCCACCCCGACTCACCGCCGTCCCCGCCTCCGCGTTCCATTTTCCGCTAATATGGAGCAAGCCAAGAGGCATATGCACGGTCGGGCCACGAGACTCAGATCTCATACCGCTCATACTTACTTGACAAGGCCACGCAAATCTCACTCCATTTACCCGGGCTGTGCGCGTTTCGATGTTTTCCTTTGCGTGTGGAACACTAGCCGGGCCGCTGGACTCTTCTCATCTGCACCGTCGCATGCATGCGGTGTTTGTTGCCTGCTTCAGTGCGAACGAGATTGCTGAAGTTGACAGTCCTCCCGTCTGTCGTGCATATTTTCTGCATTTCTGCAGCGGGAACACGCATGACAACTCACCAAACACTTGGTTTTTCCCTAGGCACTTCTCTGCCAAAGTCCCACACCTCTTTTTGTTTAGTGATTTCATACTATGGAGTCAATGCAGGCGGGGATAAGGTCTTGCTACTCAATTTTCTTTCGCACATCCATACTTTTATGTACATTTGATTGGAGCTCTTTCCCGCTTCACTTCGCCTTCAAAAACCGAACAAAAGCAATGAGACATGGAATATATCAGAAAATGCTGTGGCAGCGCAAGCCGCCGCCGCCTAAACTCCAAGATTGCGCAAAGAGTTATATAACAGATAGCCGCCCCCTGGCTGTGAAACATTCAAAAGGAATACAGCGACCACCCGAAATAAGCTATAGCGTGTACCACACGTCATTGTGATGATTTGTCTCGTTATGATATTCTGCCTTCCAGAATAAGACTGACAGGACAGGAATACTGCATTTAAGAAAAAGAAAATTATTGTATATTGAAACGCCGCCGCTATAAATGCCAATGAAGATTTGAACCGCCTGCCGTCCTACCTACCTAATCCCCGCCCCCGGCTTTGCTAGCCCATATACAAATATATACACTCCACTGTACATTACAAAAAAGGAAAAGATCCTAGCCCGATTTCGCTCCGCAAGGTGAAAGATTGCCGAACAAATTGGCGATTGTCATTTAACGATCCATCATGCGTGTATCGCCGTTTGAGTTACTGCCGAAACTGGAGTGAGGATTTGGGAACAGATCAGGCTCCATCCAATTCGGTGATAGCATGTCCGTCTTTCGTGCTGCGTTCTTCAAAATCATAAAATCGGTGTGCAATGCAGAACGTGGCTGTGCGTTAAAATTAACAAATCGTAAAGTCCGTGATACGAGTTGGCGAAGCAGGTTTGGGTCGACAAGACTACCGAGTATGGGATCTTTGTACACCGCTAAGAGGGTCAAGACATTGCCGAATTGACTAGCTTGCATTAGTTATGGAATTTACGATGGTGCAGGGCAAAACATACGCATGCGTTGTTCCCCAGATATTGGTAACAATCAACCTGACAACTCCTGGGTCGCCTAAACCGTGAAAGGCAGTCGTGCTTTTGATTAAAGCCTTTATACCTTCCTTTGCGTACGCAACGTACCTGGGATCAAGTTCATCGAGCGAGGATGCATTTGCATTAAGTTGAGGCACTGCAATGCCAGACTTGTAATGGTCAGATATGATAGTCTCTCCTTCTTTGGGTGATCTTGTGACCGGAAGTTCGAGTATTTGCGTGATGTAGGTACGGTATGAGATAACTCGTGCACCGTAGAATTTAGCACGTAATCTAGCATCCAATATGTTATCTGCAGGCTCGTCCTCGTCTGTCCAAAGAATGTTTCGGATTGCTGTCAGACTCTCTTCCACTGCATTCACAGTCTGGAACTCTTGCTCCTTGGGAGGTGGTACTTCTCCAGTTATTGCTGGTGTACAATTAGTAAAGGTACTTCTAAGAAATCGACGTAGCTTACCACTTCCTGGTGGCTTGTAAAACATTCCGTGTAGCTGGTTCAGATGCTTGCGCAAGACCAACTGCAAATTATAATGCTTCATAACTGTTTCATCGAAACCATCTTGCGTCACTGCAGAATGTAGATTGGGCGGTGGCATCAGTTCCTCGTACTTAAGAATGCCCGAATAAGGGCAATCTAGTTCAGCGATAATATCACTTTAAAGGTTAGTACACTCGCTAATTCTAGGAATACATGAAATTACCTCTCGAGCTGTAAACATGACCAAAAGGCAATTACAAGCGGAGTATCCTTTGGCAACGGCAGCTTCGATTCGTCCTTGAGTCTTTTGAAGCGAGCAATTTTCCTTTAAAGAATTAGTTTTACATACAGAAAGAGGGACTTTGGTGACTTACGGCTTTAGGATTGTTTCCAGACTTCGGCACGCGTTAAATATGTACGAGTGGCTCTCCAATATCCTTCCAAGTTGGCCATGATACAAGGCAGCAAGAATATTAGCATGAACATGTTGAAGGCTATTCCCACCAAGCTGGTTACCGATAATATCTGTAGCCATTGCGAAGTACGATAATCCCGGTATGACATCGATATTCTTGGGCTTTTCACGATGTCTTGGAATCTGATGACCTCCATCAAAAGACCCTCGGCGACTTCTGGATTGAATAGAGTTGACTTCTGGAGAAGATGGTAGTGTTACAGGGGTAGACAAGATAGGCGAATTTTGCATAGGAGATCGAGGATACCCATTTCGAACGATAGGAGAGTCATGCTGATCATCTGCGTTCCTATCTGATGCAAGTTCCGGCACCTTCCCTTGGTGTTCACAAATTGTACCTAAAGCCATCACTAACAATACAAGAGCTGTGCTGATTGAGCGAAACGGGTGGCCTGGTTTGAATTCGTAAATGTATTGCATTTCTGTGGTTGGATCTGTTGCTGAAACTGGTGACCGTTTCCGCTTGTTGCCTGGACTTTCTGGATGACTCGAAACAAATCCAGCTACTACTGTGCGCTCGCGAGTTGTGATGGCAGTAATGTGTCTTGACTTTGCGTTATGTTCAGGAATAGACTTTATAAAACCATTGACCAGGGCCTCCAACTGAGCTGGTATCAGGATAGGGTGCAGAATATTCATGTTTCTTTTGTAAACCTCCACCAAACGAAGTACTGTTGGCTTACTCATATCTGGCATTCCTTCAAGCCCGATCGTATTCCCACGAGGAATGTGCAGCCGTATGTTAGAATCGTCACCAGGAGGTGTCAACCCACCAAGTTGTCCCCATTCTTCACCTGGAGGAGTTGGAGCTTCAGGGCCAGAATCGCTAGGTGTGCTTTCGGCTCCATAATCAATCAAGGAGTCTCTCTCATATCCCGGAGGTCGATCTATTCCCTCACCTCTACCATATAGTCTCATGACCCCACGCCTCTCTTCTTCTAGCATAGGGTACTTTTCTCCCCTGCGAGAAGAAATGACTTCTTTGGCAAGTTCCTTGATCGGAGCAACCAGAAGCAGTCTGGCCGCGCCTGTCGTGTGGTTCAGGGGAATGGATGGCTTAGTTTCAACGTTCACAGGCTCGCCACTTTCCTCCTCTTCGGTTTCAGGGTCCTGTCCTGGTTCTCCATTCTTCTTTTCCTCGAACTCATGGTCTAAAGTGGATGGATAATGATCTGGTAATGGCGGAGCATGCTGCATCGGCTGCTCCGAGCTAAAAGACTGCCTCAATATGTTGGTCCCTGATACTGCTGAAAGTCCGTGCTCCGGTAGTGGAGGTGAGGTCAAAGTCGCCAGCTTGAGTGTCTCGGGTTGCTCCTGTTTAAAGCTCTGTTGTACAGACTGCCGGTGGCCATGAAGCTCACGTTCTAATCGATCAATTTTCTTGTCCATGTTCATCACAATATTTTTCAACTCATTCATGCCTTCTATCAGGTCGTTCGAAGTCTTGTCTTGCCTACACGGAGTTAGATTTAGAGAAGCTATAAAATCGAAGACTGTACTTACTGCTTAGGAGGCGGGTCGCGGTACGCACATTGAATGTTTTTGTCTCTGCAACTGAGGCAAGATGGTCGACCCTCGTCGCACTTCGCCTTGAGCGTGCGACAGTTATCACATGCTTGCGCCGCTCGTTGAGCCTTTCTCTTGACGGCACTAGTGGCTGGAGGATAAGAAACGCTGTTATATTGCACCTGTGGAACTGGAAGGCCATGTGCACTATAGGGTGCGTTGAACGCTTCGGCAGGAGTTAACGGACTATGAGGCGAGTTTTGCGCATGATATTGGGGAGGAGGCGGTGGTGGTCGATATTGGACACTCGGGTGTTGCGATCCTGCATCATAAGTGGGCATTTGCGACCTCTCATGATGATCAGGACCATTCCTTAGAGGAGGTTGCCTGAACTGAGCCGTTTCCTCCGAAGGATCTCTCTTCACCATTGTTTCCCTAGGTCCACCATAAGGTTGATTGTGGTGGTTATGATGACCCACGTTGTTGTAGATACGTGGCTGGGAACTGGGTCTATTGGGATCTGGGTTGTACGAGCTGTGGTCGGAGTGCCGTCGAGGTGGTTCGAGAGGGTGAGCGAATGGCACGGAGGAGCGTGGCGGACCAGGAGATCGCGATGATGATGCGGTGGGAGGAGGAAGTTGGAAACCAGGTCTTGAGTATCCTTCGCGATCCGGTGGAGGATGTTCACTATTCCATCCTGGAGGCTGTTCGTGTATACGTTGACGTTTTGGGTCGGGGGGCTGACCATTCTCCATCTTTACTACTTGTACAAGTCTCAGGTGAGTAACGCAGCAGAGGCCATTGACGGCAGTCGAGCGCGGCGGCTTCTTACAGGCTGAGAGCGAACACGGAGAGGCGTTCGAAGCTTGGTGGCATTCGTTAAGATGTGTAGGACAAGCTGCGTGTTGATCATGTGGTAATCATATAACAGTTCGTGTGCGCCTCGTGTATTATTGATAACTACGGAAGATAGAGTCTAAACGATACGTAGATTAGCAATATATCCCAGGAAATAAGCAAAACTCAATCCCAATCATCGAGGCAAAGCCTTTGGGCGGACAGTAGGATGCGGAGGTTATCCAGGAAGTGGGAACCATGAATGCAGATGCAGCTCGAAGACGCGCTTGCGCAGATCTGCGATAGAACCTGTGTCTCGGGTTCTCGGGCACGGCCAAAGTTGGAACAGCAAGTACCTTTTAGGAGTGCTTGCGAAAAGGGCAGTGTTGTAGCTTGTGAACAGCTGGTAAAATCTCGAATGAGGGAAACTGTGACAGACCGGGAAGATGGGACTAACCTGGGCTATGATCGTCCGGTTTGCGCAGTCTTCTAATCGACTCTGCTGTAGAAGGAACTCGCGGAGCGTAAGCAAATGATACCACAAACGTAGTTGTTTAAGTTGCGTTCCGCTGCGTTGCGTTGCGTTGCAATGCGGTGTTCAGGTTTGGATCACGGGTCGCCGCCGGTAAGAGCAAGTGTTTGGTAGGGAGGCGGCGGTAGGGATGCTGAACGTGGTGGTATCTCTGATAATCAGTAACCCAGCAGGCGGACAGACCAGTGAAATTGGTATTATGGTGTCGGGGTATTGGAGATAAGATGCATGTAAGATCGAGGCGGCGGAGGGCAAGGTTGGCGTCGGGTCAATGTCAACCAACACAACGCACAGCTTCTCGGTTGTGTCAAAAGTACAATCTCAATTGTGGAAAAGGAAGAGGAGGATCGAGAACAGCACTACCTCATGTCGCTCGAAGAGGAACATTGCCGCCAGCCTATCGACTTTGCTCAAACAGTCAGTGGAGAATATTACAGCCGACACCCCTGGTCGAGTATTGCTCCCCTGTTCTGCACGGTGGCCGCCAGAGAAACTACAGAGCTAGGATGCTGCGACCGCTTGGAGGTTGGAGCTCCCCTGTTCTGCTGACTGTTGCTTGTATAATAGAGGTATATTGCTTCTCCGGTGCTCGTAAGTTCTGTATTTGAACAGTATAGGGAACTGCGGCAGGTACAGCAAGTGGTATACGTGAAGATGGTGATGTACACAGCCAACGGCCAAGGTCGCCGTTGATCTATGCGGCCCGTAATTTGGTAAAACGTCTCTGAACACCTAGTAGGTAGAGCATCTCCACACATAGTGGGATGGATAGGCTTGACGGGCTCGGTAGGTTTGATGGGTTTGGACTTGTGAAGAGCAGCAAGCCGCCGTTCGCCTCACCGTCTCCCTCCGACGTGTCTCTTTTCATGATTCCAGCCCTCTGTAACAAAAAACAAAACAACACCACAGGTCACACTGCATCTTGTAGTCTGCATCACGGTTGCTCTGATTGACCAGCGAATGTATTTCTGTCTCACCGCATCCCGTGGCTCCCGCCCCGTCCACCGACTCAAAGCTATTTCGAGTCGTGTTCCACACGCCACAGGTCAATGTACTGTCAAGTGTCAAGGACAATACTGATCGATTCAGCATCCACCAGGTCGTGGAGATGAGGAGGCGGCGGACGAGCGGGCGGTTTCCAGGCTTGCCATGTGGCTTTGGCTGTCGTTCTGTCACTTCTTGAGTTCTGATGCCTTGTGCCGTGGCGCCGTACATTGTTTTTGGAGCGCAGGCCTCCCGGTCAAAAGTAAAAGCCCCAAGTTACCGAACCACCGCGGTGGAATTGAAAAATTCGCAGCCACCGCTTGCTTGCTGGGATGCATCGCCTAACTACTGAGCTGGGCTGGCTGGGGTCCCTCAAAGCGTCAATGCTCCGAGCAGGAAATGAATCCAATCATGCCAAAATGACCGTCGGACTTGGCTCGCCATTTGGAGAAGGGCTCTTCATCAACGCGAACATCCTGTGACAAAGCAGAATCCCACGATGGTCTTGCTGTGATCTGATTGCAAGCCGGCCAAACCTCCGACTAAGATGGGCTCGAAGGTCAACTACTAAGGTCCTGGTTGCTCTCTTGGATCGCCATGGCCGTCAAGAGATTGGGATCCGCTGCTCCCAGTATTTAGTCGTCATTTTGTTGGATGTTTAGCTCCACTAATTGGTTTTGGTCCTGTCCCTGTGACTTCGTAATTCGAGATGTTCATACGCTGTCATTCGTCATGTTCCTTGGAGACAACAAAGCGCATATCGACTTGGAACTACTAAGTAATAGACTGCACATAAAGCATATTTACCCGGTCCGAGGTACTGCTTTAGCTACTCCCTGGTAAGAAAGCTAGGAACACGTAATTCGCGGGAAGTTAGGTGTCATAGAAGCTGAGGTCCAACTATACGGTGGTGGAGTATTGACTTTCGACGGGAGGTTACGGTACCCGGCGGCTGGAGGGAGCTTACACCCCAGACACGAGAGCTGCTTTCGATATCAAAAACGTCCATCGAATTACGGCGCTATGATTTGAGGTTATTGGAGGCTCAGCTAGCCAAATGCCACTCGAAATTATTCGGCAAATTGTGTTCTGAGGTAGGTTGACTTAGCCAGAGACGTTAATTTTGGAATTCCCCATTACGAGGTTAACAAAATAGAGTGTCACACATTGTTTCCATTTATTTAAATTTCCTCCTTCGCGCATTTGTATCCCACGGCCAATTATCGTCATTAATTACCTTCATGCTGCTAACCCATTCCTGATCAAGCTGGGTTCTGAATCAGTGATGCTTATTAAATTCAGTGTATACCAATCCAGATAGATACCCTGCTAATACATGGATCTGGTTATATTTACTGTATTATCTTATTACCCAGCCTTAGCGTAGAAACAGCCATGCCATTACTTTAGTGTGGACTAAGCACTATCAAGCCCTCACCGCTGCGCTGGTCCAAGTTTCTAAGAGATCACACCTTGTCACTTTGTGTGGCACGGTCCCCTGAGATAAGTGGCATTCCTAGACAACTTGATGAACCATATTTAAGGTATTATGTTCCTTGATTCTTATACCTTGATTTCCGACAAGGTGTCTGTCAAAATAAACGGCACTTTTCACGGCACCAGGCTAGAGTTATAAGCAGTCCGAAGCTTGAGTTGAAACCGCGTTATTGCCAGCAGGTAATCCATGTTATTTTCAGAAGATCTTCACCGCACATCAATTCTCGTATGCAAAGTGCTTTTCTCGCTCAGAAAAGTTAGACAAGGATAGTAGCGGTTGCTCGAAATTGAACAATCCGGAGCTTTCCACTAGATGGGCCTCCACGGATTTGATTTTAGTAATATAATTTCGTTCTTCCTATCAAACCCTCAACAAGCAGTCCCCTAGACATGTACTTCTGAAAGAGTTTGCAATATTGAAGATGAAGCTCCATATTTACTAGCTAAAGGATTATGTGTGGAAATCCAACGCTTTATCAATCATGTATTAATAAGACGTCCACTACTCTTCAAATCCTTCTCTCGTATTTGCTGAATACTGCGGTCAGGGTTGCTTCGTAGACTAGACGAGGCTGCCGAACTACCGAATAAACGGTTGTGCAGGCGTCGTTCGAGCATGCCAGATCCTGGTGTAACAGTGAGTTCTCTGGGCTGCAGACGTACCCCAGATCAGAAGAAGGCTTGTAGGGCTTTTTTGCTTTGGTATTCAATCGTCTCCCCTTATCACTGACTAATAAGTCTGTAACATCCAAGTTGACCCAAATATTAAAGTGAAGTGAGCTGTCGCATTTCACAACGGCATGACCTCCGTGGGATCTTGGTTCGGGCCCAGATATGTCATTATCGGCTAGGATTCGACAGTCAATATACTATGGTTCATCCATATTTAGGTATAGTCAAGCACATAACATATGCAGCCTGTTCCTTTCATGCAATCGCTCGCAGAATACACACTCGCATGACCTGTCACGCCGACACGGTGCATTCTTAGTCATTGTAAGCCCTTTAACAGAATGCCTACATCGAGATGAATGATCAAGAGAAACCATTTTAATATATAAGTGAAAGTGTGCTGATAGAATGTGCCATTATTCTGGCTATGTCTGGTTTCCCCAGCTTGTCTTCGGGGAATTTAATCCCGATCTGATCGCAGAGAATAGGATTTTTATAAGCACTATCATCTCTCCGCAATGCAACATGTCAGCAGAAAAAGTAAAGTTGGTACAGCCAAGACCAGTGCCCCGAATGTACAGTGGCTTCCAGCCACAGAGACATTATCATATCATGGTCATCCGCGTTAAGCTGCGAATTTTAAATTTGAGGACATCTTGTCGTGCTCAAGATGACGGAACGAACGTTTTGGTAAGCTGACAACTTCACAAATACTAGAAATGTGGCACCTTCTGATTTCGGAAATCTGTCTTCTGATTTTCTGAAGTCACTACTTTCCTAGATTATAGCTAGGTGCAAACATGGCTTCTCCGAAACCTGAATGCTGCTATGTTCTGTAAAGTTGTTCAGTTCAGTCTGGCTCCTAGGAAGAGAAAGCTATCTCACGTACCGTATGTTGTCAATCATTAGAAAATCACATGGCCTTTCCAGAGGGGACCAACGCCTAAGATAGTACAAGCACGAAACTACCCTTAGGTTCATAACATGCAGTATGGTGATTCATGTATCAGGCATTCCCTTAACACGTCTTCTCTTTGTTGAGCCTAATTTATCAGGCCTTGTCGGTGTACTCGGGACGTTAAAGGTGTTCCCAGAAAGAGTTCGAGATGTCTGTTGTGTAAATCCATTGCTTGATCCAACAGTTTCTTCGCCTTCTGTGAAGACGAGGTCTCCTGTATCACCCAGCAACTCCTTCCCGGACTCTTCTAACAGTATCCCCAAGGCTAACAATGCCGTCTCATCCATACTATGCCAATTGGTGGAATCCTCTTCTGCCACCGACCGCGAATAAAAGTCTGTTACATAGCAATGCAGTGCTTTAAGTAGATCCGAATCTGGCAATGGTGTTTGTAGAATTTGCTCGTTTGCAAAATATACATCAGATTCAGCAAATCGTATAGGTGCATTCTTGCTTTTGAAGAGTGCCGTTTCGGGTGCAACTGCAATAGTAGAAGAGGAGTGTGTATCACGTGTGGATGAGACCACTACATGATCAGGTATGAAGCCTGCTGCTGATAATCGACCTACGAAGATTAGACTTGTGCAGTGTAGGGCATAAAAACATACGTACCTGCAACAGCATCATACACCGTAGCTTTCCTAGCTTGTCGCTCTTCTAGCAGTGGTTCTTCGTCTAGGGGGTCCGGGTTTATAAACGCATTCTGAGTGAATGCCTTGGAAGCCATAGTGGTTGTGAGGTCGTGATAAAAACCTAATGTCGTTTGAACCTTTGAGGGGTTCTTTCTAAGCCTTGTTCCGCGGCTTCCTCAGCCTTGTGCAACACAAGGTTCACTCCCCATTTGTGACATCACAAACTTCGACTCCTTTATATGAAACAACAATTTATCTCATTCTCTCGCTCCAAGTATCCAGTCACCCATAGAATCCCAAGTTCTAATATATGCATGAATCAATTGCTGTTTGATCGAGCAACGGGAAATCTCAACCCTCAAGCTTTCGCAAGGCTGTACACATCTGCCCTCCTTCATGCTACTCAGTTGGTACCAAAACTTCATTTTAATGGCGGCGAGAAAGAAGAGGTAGCCAATAGTCGAACTACCTCCGTGCAGATTGGTGCCTCAGTACATAACTCCGAGGCAAAGATATGGGCGCATCAAGCAGGAGTGAATGCTCTTGCCCTTGATAAGTATGACGGGAGGATGTAAGCACATGAATGCGCTATTCTTCAGGCCCGTACTAATTTATAATCCAGTCTCATATCTGGTGGAGCAGATTCTTCTATTAAGATCTGGGACCTTGATAAATACCCTAAATATGCTAATGCTACCTTACGTCCAACTGGAGTAGTTCCTAGGTTAGTATCTTCGAATTTCTATCTCCAGCGTAGCTAAGTCGTGAATAGGACGGCTAAAGCACATCGTTTTGGTATCACGCACTTATGTTTCTATCCTTTCGATACGGGCGCGTTTTTGTCATCTTCGTACGATCACCACCTAAAGCTCTACTCTACAGAATCGCTTCAGCTATCAGCTGATTTCGATTTGGATTCAATCGTTTATAGTCATGCGCTATCTCCTATAGCCGACCATCTTCTGGTGGCATGCGCGACTCAACATCCGGCAGTACGGCTCGTTGACTTGCGTTCAGGTTCGAGTAGTCATGCCCTAGCTGGGCATCAAGGGGCAGTAATGGGTGTCAGTTGGAATCCAACCTTGGAGCATATTTTAGCTAGTGGAGGTATTGATGGTACAGTGCGGCTCTGGGATGTTCGCAAGAGCTCTGGCACGTTAGGAGTTCTTAATCTCGAAGACTCCACAGGAATTGTTGGCTTTGACGGGTTGGGAAGCGGAGCACGAAATCGAAGTTCTGGCAAATCACATGGCGGAGCTGTCAACGGTATAACGTGGACTGATGACGGTCAATATATCGTTTCAGCTGGACATGATGCACGTGTCCGTGTGGTAAGCTATCTTTAAACGCAACCGATTAATAGGGCGTTGCTCGGGGTTTCTTTCAAATTCATTCGGAGCTGTAGCTAATTTTAGCATATAGTGGAACGCATCAACGGGAGCAAATACACTTGCAAGCTTCGGTCCAACTCTTAAGAACGGCCATCTCTCAAATCTCCCGCTACTCGTATCACCTACTGCATTAACAGAAACCCACAAAGAGCTATTGTTCTATCCAAACGAGAAAGAGTTACTAGTATTTGAGCTACACGAAGGCAAGCTCTTGAAACGTTTAAAGATCCCAGGACCTGCAATGGCTACTGTAAGATCTAGAAATGGAGGCGAGAGAAACACTAAGAACAGAATCACATCTATGGTATGGGGAGGTAAGGTAGATGGCATTTATTCCGGGCATACGGATGGTCAAATTAGAGCTTGGATTCCTAGAACGAAAGATGATGAGGCAGCAGATAGGGAAGAGGAGGAGAGTTTGAAAAATACTGATGTAGATGATGAGGCACCGAAGAGGAAACGGCAGGCTCTCGATGATGTGTTTCGAGACTTAACAAGGCAGAAGATAACATTTGGATAACAAAGCATACCGTTTGATATGAGACCTTGTACTAATTTATCTTCTAATTGAAAAATCATTTTCAAAAAGATCTAGAATAGTGCAATAGAGGTGCTGGACTAGCTGGAATGGGATTATGGTAGTCAAACCATGTTCATTAATATCTAGTTTATCTTCATCTAGCTCTAAGCTTTGCTCCCTCTTAGTCCATATAAACCAGAACAAACTCATATAAAACGTATACACATTTTTTCGATCTCATCCTATCCTAAATCTACAACAGTTGGCTAAGCGAGGCAGAAAAGGGGGGAAACTCCATCTAAACTGTCTCCTTTCCACGATCCTCATGCACCTGCTCTTCAGTAGCAAGCGCACGGGCCGCAGCTCTCTTCGCCCTTCTCTTTCCGTCAATGTTCTCCCTCCACCCTTTGCCCCATCTCACCGCAGCTCCCGTCATCAACGCGCCCACCACTAGAAACGCGGCGCTGATCGTTGAAAACCAGCCCACGCCGATCTCCTCTACAGCCGGCAGAACAACCGCGCTCCCCACTGCTGCGAACATATACCGGATCACGTAGTTTCCCGCGATGACCTCAGCACCATCCTTCTGCATCACATCCAAGCAGTAAGTGTTCAAGCTTGGGAAACAGAAGAGCTGGGCCACGCCTTGGAGGAACATCATTGCCACGGGGAGAGCAACGCCGCCAAAGCGCTTTTCGATAGACCAGCCGTAGATAAGCATGCAGGACGGGATCACGATGCCCATGAAAGGGAGAGCGCTGTGGAGTCGATCCTCAGGGATCCGGGTGCCGCGTTTCTTGATGTATTTTTGAACGACAAAGTCTGCATATCGTCCGCCGAAGAACGTGCCGAAGATATATCCGCAACCAGGAGCGAGATAGAAAAGACCGGACTGGATTGGTGTTTTCAAGTTGAATCGCGGGTTGAGAACGTAACGAATGGGTGTGAGCAGCGAGTACATGTTCCAAACCAATGCCGACGAGGCCAGTGCGACCATTATGAGGTTGGGATATTGCCAGAGACGGACTACACGCCAGGGATTACACATTTCCCACATGACGGCAGCTTTCCTTCGAAGCGGTAGGCCGACGAGATCATCGGATTTCTTGCGATGGATCGTTTCCGGGAGGAAGAAGTAGGAAGCAACGAAACCTACACCAGCAAGAGCGGCTTGCAAGTAGAAGATCACACGCCAGGATTGGAATGTGACGATGATACCTCCAATAAAGGGGCCGAAAGCTGGGCCAATCAAGGTACCGCTCAGAAACCATCCCATCGCGGTACCTCTTTCCGTTGGGCGGTAGATATCTCCAATGCAAGCTGCACCGACAGTAAGAAAGCTTTGTGAGTATTAGCAGTTGTAGTAGCAGAGTCAACTACGATGACCAACACAGATATAGAATAAACATTAGTACTGTTACTAAAAGTTTGCTGTGAGTCTTGCAACTTTGCTTCTCATTCCCGTTCACTAGCATCCTATGAATCTGGGCGACAGCCAATAGGTTCCAAATATCAAGTCTTCGAGCAGTAGAAGGTACAGGAAAACCTAACCACGAATCTCGGACCCCAGAAATTTAATTTTTAAGAAGGCCATGGACGTATTTAAGCGATGATCTGCTGGAAAGAATCTTACAGCCTATAGGTTTACAGTATCCAAAATCCAGATCCTAATATCCAAAGAAGCGATGAAACGTTTGGAAACCCAAAATTGGTACCAGAACATGAAGTGGAATCAAATGTGATAACGTACCTAGTTCCTTCGAAAGCCGTCAGCATGCGAAAGATAAAGTACGCCGGTAGATTAGGGCTCAGCGCCGTTCCAATTGAGCATGCAAAAAACAAAAATGCCGTAACCAGACATATCTACTGATCATTAGCAATCAAGTTCAATTCCTTTATCTTAATTTTCCTCCTTCCCCCAAACCTAAGCCTGCAGCTCTCGAGAAGAAAGGGAGTATAACTGAAGACGAATTTATGAATAATTTACTCACAGTCCTCCTCCCATAGACCTGACTCAACGGTCCCCAAAAACAGGGACTGATGCCCATGAACAACATGTAGAGCGCATTACTCAAATTTACCACACTACCGCTTGTCTTATATGTCTCACTGACTTCCGGTATTCCAGCTAGGATCGTTGTTGAAGAAATGGGCGCGAGGAAGGAACAGAATGAGACGACGGCGATTACGCCAATTTTGCGGGGAGGGGAGAGCCGGTCGTAGATTTCGTCCGGGATGGAGATTTGCGAGTTATAAGGTTCGAGCGGCAGGTGGTCTTGGGTTACGATGGTTTTAAGGACGTTGGTGTTGGCGGGAGATGATGCTGCTGAGTGGACTGAGACAGAATCATCTTCTTGGACTCTGGGAGAGGGTGTGGTTTGGCCCGCAATGGGCTTTTCACGGAGGTTCTGAGACATATTGAAGATGATATATTAAATTTAATCTGTGAATTGTAGGATCATAGTATGGATTCGGCGTGATAGCGCTCTGACGAGTTTCCTCGTTGTGCATGAAAGGCAATTGAAGCCAACAAATTACACAGGCGGGTCTTTGTCAGGAAAACATAAAGCAGATGAAGATATACTTATGAAGATTGGAGGAGGCAAGCGTCATCTCAATCTAGTACTAAGTCTACCAAAACACGCTTGTATCGCCGAGAATCGGTCAAAGACATTGGTTATGGATTCAAAGTGGCAACTTAAAGGTGGGCCATTTGAAACTTATCTTCGGATCGCTCCGACACTTGGAAATTCGTAGCTTCCGATTTGCTTGATTCGTGAGTTTCCCCATCTTTGCTGATGATATGCCGCTATTACCGTGTTATACCCAGATTATTGCCGGCTTCAACATACAATTTTTTTTGGATGCTTTTGCGACCAAACAAAGCAAACCCAATCGTTGTGACTATTTTGACTCAAGGCCATAGCTTGAGAATTGTAATTACTCCCAAAACTAAGGCACCACATTCTTCTTTCTTGCATTTGAGGATTTGTTTATCTCAATTGCCGGGACGCTCTTCAGAAAGCATTCAAGTCTGCTGTAGCGGTCTAGAAAATCTAGCTATATGCAGAGTGCGTTGTTTTCTGCGCTGTAGGAGAAGCTCTTTTCTGCTGCTGCGCGTTTTGAGATGCATTGCAGATAGTGGCCCGTGGCCATTCTTAGAATTGGTTTCTGCACTGCAACTGTGTACCGTCGATTTAGCTGGGGCATATTGTACCATTCGCCTTGAGCGCGACCAAGTTGCTCGACGATTCAATTGCTAGAAGAATTGAGGAAGCTATTGCGTTTCTTTGGCCCTGAAAACAAAATCCTAGCAAGGATGTTTACATGATTAGGAGTGCAAACAAACCCAACTTTTCCCTACTACTTGACATTTATTGTCCAGTGCTTTGAGGTTTGAGATTTGAGATTGGATTAGCTAGTTCGGAACCAATTCTTGGGTCGGTCACGCTTATGCGCGCTGAATTCGGACCCGTGACTGATAAGTAGAACCCTCGTGATGGAACGTCAATCTGAGCTTGTCCTTGCTATTGGCACACAACCCTTGATATATTCGTGGTTGGTACTGGTTGTCTTTTTCAATAGCACTGTTCTTGCGCAGCAGACTTCCCAGACGGTACTGAATTTTTGACTCTGCTCACTCCTGAATTGAGGCTGGGATAGCGGGCCTCAATTCTTTCCCATCGATAAACCCAATCGACTCAAGGCCAGAACCAGCTTTCGAAGGTTGACGAACCAGCTTGCTGTGCAAATCTACAGCTTCTCGCATTCCTGATTGTCGATTTGACATAGGGTCAGAGGCCAGAGAAGTCCTGCCTATCGATTCCGAAGACAAGGTCGAAAAATACCTCACTCTACTTTCTAGCTCTCTTCCATTCTTCGCGTCGTCTCTAACGGGGGTACCTGGAATGCTGCGCCCATTGGAGATGCTTTCTAGTCTATCAAATTCTAAGGCCCGTGGTGCACCAGGCGAGGCTTTCCGTTTGTGTTGGAGCTTTCGCCTTAAACCACAGCAACCTTTAACAAGCTCGGCATACTGTTTGAAGGATTTCGTAGTACCGAACACAAGATATACCACCAATGAGGTGGTCACACCTGGGACGAAGAACATGATTTCCGAGATAGCTGCTCCAATCTCAAAGTTTGGCGCTCCACTTGATACTAGTCGCTCAGAACTGCGGACTTGAAAGATCGAAAAAATGATAATGGCTACTTCAAAAATACTATGGTCCAATTAGCAACCGACTTGAACAACGAGTTCAAAGAGATAGGCTTACGCAAGAATAACAAAAGCAATTGAAAATCGAATCAATAAAGCACGGTCATATATCGAACGTTTTCTATCAGAGAGAGCTTCAGGTCCTGTCCCGGATTCCAAAGTCTGGCTACGAACTGTGGAGTCTCCGCTTGAAGGACCCCACCACCCTCCTAGTTGCGCAGAATTTGACCCCATGACTAGTCGACGAGTTTTCATGTATTTGTAGAGGATAAGGATAAGGAGAATACTTCCAATCGACAGACACAGAAACACTAAAGGAGGTCAGAAATTATGTCTTGGAACGCCACACATTTGGGCTTACTGGTGACATTGTTCAATATAAACCAGAGTGCCGGTATTTCTATAAGCGATAGATGAGTTAGTAAATTGCAATACGAAGAATTGAAGCTGTCAAATAGGAATTTTCTCGTGGCGAGTTGTTCCAACTTTCATCCGGGTATAATAAGAAATACCGACCAAGGATAGCAGGAATATTAGAGAATCCAATAATGAAGCCTGGCCATACGACCGCGAATATTTTACTTGCTGGTGCAACTCGGTAAACGTGTGTGCCTAGGAAGTTTCCACGAAATCCCCACGAGCCGCAGAAGAGCCTAACTGCCCTACATTGTTGTCAGCGCATTCCAAATCTAAGATCTTAGGATCTTACCACCACAGAACGCTCAAGGACATGACGTTGTAGCAGTAGAATTCTAGTATAGTTTAGTTAAAGCCAATGATAAAAGTTCATCACACCTACGAATGTAGAAAAGAACGAAGTCTGTTTGTCCAGCAATCCCCTCGAAGCGTGTTCCTTTTTGCGTTTGGTTTAGAATGGCCGCTTCATACTGAGCTTGTTTGATGATTTTCCAAGAAGTAGCATAGTGTAGTTGCTGAATCATTGACACGAGAGTAGAAATTGCGGAAAATGTGGCAAGTATTGTAATGTCTTAGACTAGTTAGTACTGACTGGTGAAGGATGAAAACAGTGTACTGACAGGACCACCTCTCCCCATAACTGAAAAGCAGCCCAACTACCATGGTACATAACGTCAAGCAGATCAGTGAGTATACCAATACACCCACCGAGGCTCCCACGGCTCCGGCTGGAACCCCGTCTCCCATCGTCTTCGATATCGAGAGTCCGTAGTACTAGAAGTTTTCACAACTCACTCGTCCTTGCCTTGCCCCAGGTTTATCTTCTCGTCGTCAATGGTCGATACATGGAAGGGCAGGATCGAATTAATGAAAAGAAGGAGATCCGTAGACAATATGATCCACCACCTGTTAAGCTTTTACAGAGATCGATAGCTTCCGTTAGCCTTGGCCACGGCGTCGAGGCAATCGAGCACCTGCATCTGTGAGCAGGGAATATTAGAAATATGGAATAGATCACAGAGTCGAAGGGTACACCTGGAAGTCTAGGGCAAAATTTCGAGTCGGCAATCTTCTTTATAACTGTTCTTGCAACTAGACCCCCAAAGACATGGGACAAGCTGAGATGGAGAGGATTGTACAAGGATGCTCCCGCCCAAATGACTCGGGATTCAGGAGGCGGAAACACCCCAAACGAATAAACTTTCTCATGTTGGTGGGGTCTTAACGCATTGTAGAACCGTTCGGAGCATCCACGCCAAAAACCACGGCACGAACGGGGCAGATGCATTTTCTGGTGTTTCGCCCGCATGGGTCACGTCAATGGGCAGTTTGCACCGTACGCTTAGTAGCTAGGCCTGGCCCGCCATTGGGAAGCTCAATCCTTTATTTTTAATAGAATAGACCCTCTTCGACAGCAATCGCATGGATGTATACGTAACAATTCCACGACACGTGGTTAGTCTTAGTAGACGTATTATATGAATGTGTACTAAGAAAGCGACAATGGCTGATGAGGATGGAGAATGAAGAGGAGAGATCTGCCACAGGGTCCGATCTCCCATCAAGACCAGTCCCGTGCGCGGATCTTCACAGGGCCACATTTCCGCTTAGATATTTGGTATTTGTAGAGCATGATCTCACATCACATCAGGGCCGGCGATACAGCCAGTAGCTGAATTGGGAAGATTGAGGAATACACGAACGTACGAGACAACGAGATGGGATGAACCAGATCTGAAGAAAAGTCAATCGTAGGCCTAGGCGGTCGTCTGCGGCGCGTAATGGTAAGGCATGTGATACGAACGCCTGGATTCTCAGTAGCTTTGAACCTCCCTTCCATCTCCGACTTGCGATCTGCACCCTGCGCCTTGTAACCTGCGACCTGCGACTTCGAGATGCTGGATTGGAAGGTGAAGCGCACGCACAAGATGAGTTGCAGCTGCGACGCTTCTTAAATTCCTAATTGAGCAGAGCCTGTCTTTCTGTCTGTCTGAATGCTTCGGGATAGGTTCAATCTGCTCTACGACTTGGCAAGCCGCTTCTGGCCTGCGCTTGATGGACAGTGCCATGGTAAATAGGTTTGGATCGTTGGTAGAATCTGGTATGTACCGTAATGGATTGCTGGCTACCGCTTACTAGCGACCACCTAGCCATAACCAGACTACATCATTGCCTGCCTTGCCTTACCTGAATTTCCCTTGCCATCTGATGCTGGTGAGTAAGATTGGATTCTTCCCAACCAAGCAAAGTGCTGTCGATCCTGTACAGTAGAGTGTGATATGGTATCATGGTCAACATCTCTGCGCACCCTGACACCACATGGCAACCTACCTCGGATCGGCTTCAGGGGCAAATTCGGCACCCTGGTTTCTGTAGAGAGAGTTTGTGTCCGTGTGGAAGTCTGTGTGGACCCGAGCGTCGGGCTCAGCTTCAGGAGCTTGCGTGCCAGCTTGGTTACAGAACTTAACAGACTGTGTTATGGAGTGGAGTAGTCATTGCGCATCATCATCATCATCCATTCTCCGAGAATGATTGTTTAGCAGAATGTCGGTCTCCTGACAACCAATATTGAACAGTGGTCCGAGTCAGGAGACATAGCATGATTTTGCAAAAGTCTAATTTAAAAAAAGAAAAGGTTTACTTACTCTATGGGAATTTACCGTGACAGCACAAACCAACCTTCGTCTCGGCTTCTCCACAATTCATCCCGGTCAGCCTTGCGCCAATCCCTCCAATCCTTCACCTCGACCATTCCCTCGGGCTGTCAGCCTTGAGCTACATCACTTCCTCTCCTCCTCCTCCTCCTCCTCCCCATCTTCCCACCCAGAACCCGCAATGCAACACCACATCTGGGTATCCACAATCCCGCTGCACATAACCCATCCTTCCTCACCAGTCCCATACTTGATCCGTGTACCACGACTGTCCTACCTTCCCCTGCTCCTGCCCCGCTTGACCACATTCTTCGGCCCTGCCAGCAGCTTTTCCTACCAATCTATCTCTTTAAATAACTTACCGGTAGGCCTACTCTACGATCTATATCAACCCTCGTTGCCATGGCGGTTAGAGCTAGGCCAAGGGCCTCTCTTCGATATCCATGATACGTATATCAACAGCGTGAAAGAGGTACAGTCACAACCGTCAGCCTTGTCTTTGACCCGCACTGGGACTGACCTCTCCCTAGGCGGATTATATACGCAATGGCACTGCAAAGGGCATAATGTCCATGTCGAAGGAAAACTCCACGCAACTATGGAACTCCGTGCAAGACAGTACGTTCATTTTCCAGGCGATGGAGAAAAGGATGTTTCATTGCTAACAACTCGCAGATGACTACCCAACATTCTACAAAATACACTCCATCCTCCTCAATCCCGCCTCTCCCCTAAAACACATTCCCCTCCGCATCTACATTCCTTCCTCTTCCTCCTCCGACGTTCCCACAGCCTCGTCAAAGTCCAAAGAGTCTCCCGAAGCACCACTTTTCACATTCAAGATCATCCAGTCACTCGTCCCACCCCAAACCACAAGTCGAGAGGTACAGACGTTGGGCTCAGCACTTAATACACTGCTTCCAAGCTTGTTTCCCAGTAGGAGGGATCCGATTCTTGCGGAACCGATTTTGCACGGTGCAGTGGTGCCGTTTCGGGCGCCGCTGGAGGAGCTGATGCGAGAAGCGGCCTATGCAGACGGGTGGATTCATTTGAGTGTTAATATGATCGATGCATGATTAGATCTTACAAAAGATGGCGACGGCAATTTTAGAGAATATTATGACAAGCATGAGCCTGGAGTTCTCTTGGGTAGATGGGCAAGCATTATATATGGCAAGAATTGCATCAACTACATGCATAGTTTGAAACCTACGGAGTAATAGCATATGAATTAATGGTCCCTTCATTCGAGCTGCTCAATCTTGTTTCCATGGTAAAGCTTCGATATCCAAAATCGCGCGTCTCCCGTGTGAATCACCACAATCGATCCGCCATCTTTGCCCTCACAAAGATTGAGAGGTAATGCCATCTCCCCATCAATTCCCCTCTAGATGTCGTGCAAAATCCGAGAAGTGGCTAGTCAACAAAGCAAAGAAGCAATACTGCGCGTGTCTGGCCGTAACATACATATTCTTGGACATGAGTGTTTCCTCGCATGTTGAAAAGCTGGATCGAAGTGTTGTTTCTGAGTTGAACGATTCGAGGGAGATGAAGTGACGGGGTTTGGATGCATAAGAGGGCTAGGAAGGAACTAAATGATAAGTAGGAAGGAGGGAAAGTCATGTGGAAAGTGAATGCAAAACAGTCGTGTGAGGATAGAGCTATATTGATTATGCATCGGATTATTTATACATAGAGCCCAATCTCGCCTCTGCTAGATACAAGACAATATAGCACCTCCAATGCATCGCGCAAAGCCTCTAGGTTTGCTCTCGCGAAAAACCCTCCGAATCACACCCTGCAATAATCTAATTACTATGATCAACCACCCCATCGCCAACCTTCTCGCTGTGGTCTTGGCTATCCACCGCGTATCCCTTGGGCTCGTTGTTCCCTAGTGCCGCGTCCGCGCCAACACTTGCACGTTGTCGGAACGACGTGGAAGGCTTCCATCCCACGCTCTTCCGCGCCACCGTCACCTCGTCGTAAAGCTCGTCTACTTGCTCTAGCGTAAGGCCCTTGGTCTCATAGATCATGAAGTACACAAAGGCGATACATCCGAAGCAGCATGCGAACCAGATGAAGAAGATCTTGCTCTGGAGGTTGGCATTGCCAGGTCCAAAGTTTACCAGGTATGGTGTGCTGTAGGCAATCGCCCAGTTGAGGAGCCAGTTGGTAGCGGTCGTCATGGATAGCGCCTTTGCGCGGACCTTCAATGGGAAGATCTCACCGGTGACCACCCAAGCAATGGGGCCCCAGGTGGATGCGAAGAAGAAGATGTAGATGCACACGAATGCGATCGAGGCCTTTTGAGCGGCAATGTTTTTGGCAAAGGTGGTACCATCTGGGTGTTGACCGGTAGTGGTGGTACCGAGGACGGCGACGAGGAATTGGGCAGTAGCCATTCCAACGGCTAACGATTTGTGTTAGTCTATGCTATGAGGGAAGGTTTGCAACGGAGAACGAGTGAAAATGGAGGAAATTCTTACCTCCCCAAAGGAGTAGAGGTCTTCTACCCCATTTATCGATTGCCCATAGTCCAGGGAGGGTCGATAAGGTGTTTACTGCACTCGTAATCATGCTAATGACGAAGGCATTCTTGATTCCCGAGTTCTTGAAGTACTGAGTTCCGTAATAGAAGATGAAGTTGATACCGGTCAGCTGTTGCAGCCCCTGCAACAGACATCCAGTGAGTAGTCTCTTCCCGACGTTACCTTTAAGGCAGTCGAGATAGCTGGCCTTGCCGAGAGTGAGTTCGTATTCATGGTTTGCCTGAATCTCGTCGATTTCTTGAATGATGGCCTCGTGGGTGATAGGAAGACGACGAAGCTTAGCAAGAGAAGCAACTGCTCCGTTGTAGTTGCCAGATCTAATCAGGTATCGGGGTGTTTCTGGAAGAAGGAACATTCCGATAATGAGGACAAGAGACCATGCAAATTGCACTGCGATGGGGATACGGTATGAACCTGTATCTTGGCGTTTGTGGGTCGCGTTGTTGATGATTGCTGCTAGCAGCAGGCCGATGGTAATGGCAAGCTGATAACTACCGACAATAACACCTCTGATCCATTTTGGTGCAGTCTCTGATTGATAAAGAGGGACTATATATATGTCAGTCATGTTGTGGAAGGGGGGTTTGAGATACGTACTCAAGGCAGATACAAGACCGACACCGAAACCGGCAAAGAAGCGGCCAGCTGTGAAGAGAGGAATGGAAGTTGCAGCAGTCTGCATGATAACACCAGCATTGAAAACCCAGCAGGAAACAATGAGTGACCAGCGACGACCAAGTCGATCAGCGATGACTGCTGCGCCAAGGGCACCGAAGAAGGTTCCTGCGGACAGGATTGAAACAATCTGGGATGACTGGCTGGATGTGACATCACGAAGTCCATGGTCATTTATATATCCTGTTGAAAAGAGGTTCATCCAGTATCTTTCACATGTTAGCAACTCGTTGAGGCAATGGAGAAGGGAGCATACTCCATAGCAAGAATACCAGAAATCGTTCCTGTATCATAACTGGAAACACTGTTAGAACAATCTCCCGCGACTGAGTTAAACAAGAGCTGCCCTACCCGAATAGAACTCCTCCAAATGCGACGAACGCGCCAATTGCAATCTGTACAGAGTCAATATCTACTGTTCAATCTTATAAGCCTGTGGGCATCTGAACATACAGCAGGCCAGGAGGAGCCTGGAACCCCTTGGGGCTTTTTCAAAGCAAAACCCATGATATCGATTTCTGTTCAGTGTCTGTTCGACGGGCCACCTAGCATTGATAATTCAGCTCCAAAAGCTTGGGAGGATGGGGCAAGCCTTTATAAGATGACGAGAGCTAGGGAGCACCGAAGTTGCTCCATGCATACCATGATCAACTAAGATACATTGTATGCTAGGTAGGTTAGTGCATTGGCAGGGGAATGGAAGAGGGGAGAGGGGGAGACTCCGTACTCCACATCTACTAGCTCTGTGGAGCAACGATCACCAGATATTAACATACTCTACTGGACTTCAAGTCAGATGGTAGAAAGCAGCCTATGACGGCGGTTTCATGATAGCTAAGACCTAAAAAGCTTGGAGGGGTAGCACGGTAGGATGAAACCACTTGCATTAGACGTGACGTCGAGCGACGTCGACGCATTGCCATGACACGACCTGGATGGTAACGAAAGAGACAGAGAAGCGAAGGGGAAAGACGATAATACTGCCAAAGATCAATTAGAAGGGAGTTCCCCCCGCAAAGACCGAAGGCTGCTGCTATACTACGGGTATGGGTCTCACGAAGCCATCACGAAGTCATCTACGTAGCAAATTCACGAAGCGAAGGCAAGCATACGGGGCTAGCAGAAAGGAGAAAAAGGCTATTTCGCTAAACTCTCTCAATCGCCCGCTCTCCTCCAGTCTCCACGCCCCAAATTACCCCATATAGTCTCATATTTCCCGCAAAGCAGCGTAAAGGAGCGTAAAGCAAAGCATAGTACAGCTAGCGCATCTGCCATTACTGCTAGCTCCCCGCGCTAGCCCGCTTTCCCACTCGCTGGCCTCCCCGACAGTACGGACTGCAACACACTGTCCGCCAAACCATCCCGTACAAAACAAGGCAGCCCGGCGTGCAATTTCTGCACTACTCACTCGGTCGTAGAGCTTCGGTCCTTTTTTCAGACGGTCCTTTCAACGGCCCTTTTCACTGGACTGGGCAAAGTCCTTCGGTCTATCCGAACACCCAATAATGTAAAGCTACGAAACCTAGGTCCATCAACCTCCACGTTTTATACAGTCTGAGTTGCCGTTGCCGTGTGGGTGCATATGTCAGATACGCCGCACGCGTTGGGTTGAGTCGAGATGCCGAGATGCTCAGTGCCGTACACGCAGCTTCCCAACCTCCGACTTCGTCAATCTAACATGCAACATGCATCGCTTCTCGGTGATCTACATGTAATAGGGAAGCCAGTCGTGTTCCAAGGCGCCCTCCCGGATAGAAACGCTAGCAAGCGTGGCTCAGATCTCATATTA
>Ga0247810_10000265_pt1 | contig 73628 bp, 66 predicted proteins | sample UWRJL119311C1_FD_179918 | JGI IMG/M metagenome (GOLD analysis project Ga0247810, IMG submission 179918) | Plant litter microbial communities from Arlington Agricultural Research Station in Wisconsin, United States - UWRJ-L119-311C-1 | ecosystem: Environmental > Terrestrial > Plant litter >...
CCCTAATAAATTAAATAGATTTTGGTAGAGTATTGTTACAAAATGTCAAAATTAGTTACCTCGCGCATTTTTTTGATGGGGAGGCTGAGAAATTCTGAAAACGGAGCTTATATTGCATATGGTAATAACCCCTGAAATGTTGTGTCATATCGGTCTGGGATAAAAGATGAGGCAGATGGATTGTTGTAGATAAATCCCGTGGAATGTGACACAAGCATCCTGTTCCATTGGCGCAAGAGAATACAAAAACATTTGGGTAGCCCATAAAGAGTATCATCGAGACTGAGGCCAGATCATAATCATTGAGCGTATGTGAAGAGCTCTAAGAATACGAAACCATATGTTTTGTCGGTCACATAGGACAATCGACGGTCTAGTATTACAGAAAACTAGTACATAGCTGGGAACGCCACAGAGCAAGAAGGCGTGCATCTCATGTTCTAGGTTTCTTGCCTAGAGTCTAGTTTATAGCGGAACAGACATGCATATCGAGCTCGAGTATCGTTGACCTTTCGTATCTGTCCTAACATATTGGCTGGTAGCCAAGCTAACACGTGATGTCACGGCGGGCCGAAAATGCGATTAAGCGCCAATAGTCGCAATTGGTAAAGGTCATCATTCAGCTTTAATATACAGTGCTGCACCTTTCTTAGAAGAATTGAATCTGAGGCGCAATCACAAGTCAAAAACACATCTCATATCGAAAGTATGAGTGTAATCCTTGAGACTTCTGCAGGCGATATCGTTATCGACCTGTTTGTTGACCACTCCCCTAAGCTCTGCGAAAAGTGAGTGCTACCCTAGCTCCCCTCACCTTTAAATAACTAAAAACATAGTTACTAAGAGTTCGGCCATGATTTAGCTTTTTGAAGCTGTGTAAAACGAAATACTACAACTTCTCGCCCGTCCACAGCGTTCAGAAGAACTTTTCCTTCCAGACCGGCGATCCCCTTGGACCCTTCTCTCAGCAGAGTGACGGAGGAAGCTCAATATGGGGAAACCTCAATGGACCCACGAAGAGGACGTTCGTGGCAGACTTTCATCCAAAACTGAAGCATGTGGAGAGAGGGACAGTCAGTATGGCTACAGTGCCTAGTCCAAGAGATCCCGACGAGCGCCTCGCAGCCAGCCAGTTTCTTATAACACTGGGAGACGAGCTTGACTACTTGGATGGAAAAGCTGCTATATTCGGCAAAGTTGTGGAGGGATTTGATGCACTGGAAAAGATAAATGAGGCATTCTGCGACGAGAAAGGACGCCCTTTGCAAGATATTCGAATCAAGCACACCATCATCTTGGAAGACCCCTACGATGATCCATCAGGATTGGTCGAACCCCCAGAAAGCCCTACCCCTTCTAAAGCTCAACTGGCCACAGTCAGGATAGGGGACGATGATAAACTCGAAGAGGACGCAGATCCAGAGGCTGTTGAGAAGCAGCGGAAAGAGCGCGAAGCCAGAGCACAAGCTCTAACCCTGGAGATGGTTGGCGATCTTCCTTTCGCAGAAGTCAAACCGCCCGAGAACGTCCTATTTGTATGCAAACTCAACCCGGTGACTGCAGGTATGTCTTCTTCGAATCGATACATGCTTGATATTACATTGAAGCTAATTTACTCTGTAGATGAGGATTTGGAAATGATCTTTTCCCGTTTTGGGAAAATTTTGTCCTGCGAGGTAATTCGTGACAAGCGTACTGGAGACAGCCTCCAATATGCATTCATTGAATTTGAAGAGAAGTCTTCGTGCGAGCAGGCATATTTCAAAATGAAAGATGTCTTAATAGATGACAAGCGCATCCATGTCGATTTCTCACAGTCTGTCTCTAGATTATCTGATTCATGGCGGGACAGCACGAACTCCAAACGAAGACATGGCGGAGGAGGTTTCGGTGGTGTTAGTGGATTGGAGAAGAAAAGACAGTACAAGGCGGGAGATTATGGTGGGGTACGGAGAGACAGATATGGAATGGTTTATGATGAAGATGATTTACGGAGGAGACACAAGCAGGATGATAAGTATGATTCCGAAAAGAGAGTGAGGAGCCGGAGTAGAAGTCCACCAAAGGAGGGACACAATGAAACAAGAGATTATCGGGGGGGTCGAGGTGGTAGGGATAGGGGAGGAGATAGAGGAGGTTACGGTCAGTGGGATCGAGGTGGGAGCCATCGTGAGGACGACAATTATAGGCCGAGACCAAGATAGTGCAAGAGGAGCGCAACTATTCAATTAATGTACAACCAACATCAGATGCCTTGACTTCGTGGTCTTAATTTGCTCCATCCTTTCGTGAATTTGAATGCAAGTCGGATTCACTACTAAACCTTGAAATCTATTGCCAGCTCGCACATTTGTACCCACCATACGGTACCAATATAATGATAAATGAACTACATTGAGCATTTCGAAGCACAAAATACGCAGCAAGTATTTTGCTAAGTAACTCACGTTCGGCATTCTTAATCGCTCCCAAATGAGTATTGCTTCGCAAGCCATGTCATCAGCGATCAACAATGAGTCTTACATCCATTAGCACAGCAAAGGCTCTAAATGCGCTTTTCTCCTTGTTCGATTAGTTTAATTGGAGGGTCAAACACTTTATCAACTCTAGAACTTAGTCATGAAGTTTCATGACCATAAGTAAGAAACTTACTATCCCACACTTTCCCGGGCTTCCAATTCCCACTTTATAAAGACTCATCAAGCAGAGATATGGTCTTCAATTGCGCCAATACAGTCCATGAGAGCACAATGAAAACTAAAGCCTAAGAAGACGTCTAACAAATAGTGTAAGAAACTTGTTTACTACAAGCCTCCAAATTAGGTATCTTCGCCATCTGATATATCTCATCTGATATTACGTGATATATAATTTAAGTGCCTCAAGTGAGTTAAGAACGTGAAGTTCCAAGCAGGATTGTACTACGCTGGTGGCTTTGACCGCAATTTCTAGCTCAATTCGGGCCTGATCTAGGGCCAGGTAATACCCCGGTCTCCAGCAACTCTCCCAAAATCGTGATGGTGTCCTCGTAGACTTTGGCAATGCCCATATCATCCTCATCCACATCATTTTCATGATCTCCGTATACTTCATCCATTTCCATATCACTGGGATTTGTGGAAGGTGATTGTGGCTCCTCTTCGATTTCTTTACTCATGGCATCCACTACTATTACTCTAGTACTCAAGGCCAAGCTGTTCACCCTCACCATGTCGGTTCGACTCATAACCTGTCTATTTCCAGATTCAAAACCTGGCAAAGTTTGACCAGTAATGCTGTCTTCACCTTTCAACAAGCTTGAAAATGCATGATCAAGTTTCCCTAGTAATTTTAAGGTCGCCTTTGGAGCTGCTGGGAAACTTGGTAGGTATGAAGCCACACTTAAAGCAACGGTCAGAAGGTATGGAACTTGTAAGCTAGCTGTTATACATTAGTAAATTGGAACACAAAGAATATTGGGGCTAGGAGACCAACGAGTGCCAGAAAGCCATAAAACGTCAACCACTTCACTCAAATCCTTGCTAACCTCATTCATGCTAGTATAGCCATTGACCAATCCGTCTTGTGGGGGTACAAACTTTCTAGCATACCGTCTTTCGACATATTGTAATCTGGTTTCAATGTAACGTCTTGTAGTCTCCTCTTTGGCTGAGCCTGACTTTAGAGGGTGAGAGCGAGGATTGGGAAGATTAGATACAGTCGAGCTTTGCGATACACCACTTGGAGCAGGAGACGGTAACGAGGGAGGGAGGAAGCCCCCAGGCTCGTTTCTATGCTCAGTCATACTCAGGTTTCATTCTTAAGTTTGCGTTTGCGTTTTGGCATAGACCTGCACCTCCCAGTAGTCATAATAAGGAAAGTGACCAAGGGGAGAGGGGCGGAATATCACGTGCAAATCAGACTTGGCCTAGAAACTAGCTGTTGGTGTCTAGTAAAGTGCATTGAAAATGTTTTGGGATAGCCTCTTATGATTGAGTATTTTTAAAAACTCAAAGCTTGTCTGATGTTCGGGTTTGCCTAATTTCAGATCACCTCGGGATAAGTAAAAGATGAAAGATGAATAGAAGCTTTAAGTTTGAATGTAACATGTATGAACAAACCTTAGCGTGCTGAGGTCTACCAAGAACATCTCAAATCTTTAAAACAAAAGCGTTATTCTCAATCTACATAGTTCTATGCATTTTTCTTTTATTTTCTTTCTATTTATTGAATATTATAGTTAGCTCTAGTTTGTGTTGAATCGTTTGACACATTCGTTATACTAGACCTCAACTCACCTACCCCTGCTCGACCTTTGTGGCTCAGTATCGCAAATCGCTTGGTCTGGTACAATAGCTACCAGCACTCCCAACATTCCATGCAACAATGGCTAGCCTTGACGACCTATTTAAGGTACTACCTACTGAATTTATCGGATCTTGTGGCAATTGTCATTCTAACTGTAGAACAGAAACCTGCTCTACCTAGTAACAAACGAAAGCTAGACGCGACCAGAGATCCTAATCTGACCTATAAATCTGCGAAGCTTGTACCAAACGGAGATGCGAAGAGCAACGGCCGTCCCACTACGGTAGAAGAATATGATGAGGATATAGAAGCTGGGCCTTCAATGCCCTTCGAAGAAGAAGAAGAAGATGATGATCCTGGAGATGACGAAGAAGGTCGATTTTTCGAAAGCGGCGTCACACGGCAGGAAAACGAGATCTTAGATTTTATGACTGGCGATGACGGAGAAGAAATAGTACCTGAAAAAATAGATTCGGCATGGTTGCGAAAGATAGCTCTTAATTTTGAGAAGAAAATTACAAAGAACTCGGAGCTGAGAGCAAAGTTTGAAGGGAACCCTGAGAAGTTTATGGGAAGTGAAGCGGATCTCGACGCAGATATCAAAGCATTGTCTATTCTAACGGAGCATTCAGAGCTTTACGGTGAATTTGCAAAGCTGGGTTGTGTGGGAAGTCTGGTTGGGCTATTGGCACATGAGAATACAGATATTGCGATCGATGCAATTGAGATTATCAGCGAGCTTACGGACGAAGATGTCGAAGCTGAACAAGAGCAGTGGGACGAAATTGCGGAAGCTATGATAGAAGCCGACTTGCTGGGGCTACTTGTTTCGAACTTCTCCCGATTCGACGAGGAAAATGAGTCCGATAGAAGTGGTGTCTATCACGCACTAAGTGTCTTAGAAAATCTAGCTTCAAGGACGTCGATTGCTGAGAAGATCGGCCAGGAAACAAGTGTTTTGAAGTGGTTACTTGGACGGATACAAAAGAGAGAATCTCGAACTGGTCAAAATAAACAATATGCAGCTGAAGTACTCGCTATTTTATTACAGTCTTCGACCATTAATCGGAAGAAGCTATGTGATCTAGATGGCGTGGATACTCTTCTACAGTTACTGGCACCATACCGAAAAAGAGATCCGGTCAAAGGCACCGAGGAAGAAGAGTTCGTGGAGAATATATTTGACTGTTTAACGTGTTTAGCAGATGAAGTAGAAGGAAAACAGAAGTTTGTCGAGGCTGAAGGCATCGAACTAGCATTACTTATGATTAAGGAAGGTAAAATGAGTAAGCCTCGAGCTTTGCGGCTCACGGACCATGCACTTGGTGGACAATCAGGAGCAGAAGCCTGTGAGAAATTGGTCGAAGCTGCTGGCCTCAAAGTCATATTTGGAATGTTTATGAAAAAGCATGATAGCCAAGCAATTGAGCACCTTCTTGGGATATTCTCTTCATTGCTACGATCCCTACCAGCAAACTCAGCCGGACGGATACGAACACTCGCAAAGTTCGTAGAGAAGGACTACGAGAAGATTGGGAAGCTGGTTACCTTCAGGAGAGATTATGCATCAAGGGTAGCAAATGTAGATGATGAGATTCGTAAAGAGCAATCGACACTCGATGCTGAGGCGCGAGAGGAAATGGCTGATGAGTGGGATTCACGGAGATTGGATGCTGGATTGTTCTGCTTACAAACTATTGATATTGTACTAGCTTGGCTCATAGCGGAAGACGACGGTGCGAGTAAGGCAATACAAAACTTGCTTGCGGAGCATGATGAAGGCTTTGTTGGGATTAAGGGCACGCTTCAAGAGCAAGTGGATTCGATTGTAGGAGATACGGAAGAGGAGACAACGACGAAAGAGATGCTTAACGCCCTTCTGCAGTTCTTGCTTTAGCTAAATGCAAAATTTTCATACACATATGTTGATAATGAACCAAAATTATGAGCCAATGAGTAGACCCTTTGTTGACTTGCTCCAAGCTGTCAATGATCATTTAGCTGGTACATACATGGCAGAATTACTCTATATGGTCATATTTACATGAGAAGATGATTCACGGTAGCTTCCTGGAGCTCTCCAACAGGGTTTAAATAAGCGTTCCAGTATGAGGTCGTTAAACTGGACTAGCTTTTGACTCAGGCTTTCGCTCATTCCAGCTCTTTGCATTTTTCTTCGTAATGAACCCTCCAGTCCATATCAAACATGGAATAGCAGCTGCGAAGCTGAGAATTGATAATGACCAACCCATTGTACCCCAGCCGGCTGAATCCCTGATATAACCTGCCCATAAAGGTCCTATCAAGGTTCCGGCAGCGAAGGCTGCGATAAATAACCCATAGGCTTGAGCATAAGCTCCATTAGGACCGTATAAGCCGGGGTGTTTCTTTTCCTTTGCAGCTACGACATAGGTGATCTCAGCTGAGATGGGAGGCATCACCTGTGAAACGAGTTAGCCATGTTATATATTAATGATTTGTAGTCAGCATAAGAAGCCAGGACTATTCCTAGAGCAAATTTGAAACAAAGAAGTACTGGATATCAATTTAATGCAACCTCGACTTCTGTGAAGGTCCCCCACCCAAAGCTTTCTACTCCAGATCCACTTTTGTTTATGAGAGTTCAACTGACCATACTGAGGGAAAACCCAATGAGTGAGAGTAAAGCACATAATAACACCTTTTGCTTCAATGAGTTGTGCGTTACAAAGCGTAATAATACCCAGAAAGGAATTTGGAAGATGAACCCAAATACACATAGCCATCTGGGTCCGTGACGATCTGATAGCCAACCTATTGCGGGAGCTGAGAAACCAGGGATGATAACAGCTAGGAAGATGAGGCCGGCTCCAATTGAATTCCAGCCAAATGTCTCTTGGACAAAGAGAGGAACGACACCGTCAATTGCGGTCAGGAGTGAACCTTGGATGATGCAGCCCCATAAGGCGGCGAGAAGGCGTCGAGACTTAAGGAGAGTAAGAACTGGGGGATATCTGCTGATTCGTGTAGTTGTGACAGGTGCTGGTGTCGAGGTATCTTCTAACGAAGGCTCAGCTGCCTGAGGTTCTCTTGGAATTTCGTTACTTGAGGTTTTGGGTGCGGCAGCCGAACCCGACCCTTCTTCATCTGCTATACCATCTTCCGAGGCCTTCAGATCTGGGTTTGTATTCCCACCAAATCCCGCATCAACACGAGACGCTTCTCCCTGCACAATATCGTCTCCCAGCCACTGTCTCGCTATCTTTTTTTCAACCAGAACTAGACGAAGAAATATATCCAGAGCAATCAGTCCGAAAGCCACATAATATACCGCAAAATACCCCGATTTCTCGTATAAAACCCCTCCTACCAAAGGTGCTACTAATATACCCAAAGACATACTGAGTGATATCCAGCCAAGGACTTCTCCAATTTCTTTCTCCCCAACCGTATCAACAAGTAAGGCGATGCCCACAGTCCATACAACTGCACCCGAAAAACCCTGCAATATTCGCCCAACAATCATTAATGCGACATTCCTCGCCAACATCAACATTATGGTGCTACCACATAATGCAAATAGGCCTAGCAAGAGCGGCATACGTCGACTAGAGGATCTATCTGCGAACCATCCTGCGATCGGGCTGCCGAGGAGCAGAGCACCACCATAAACAGACAAGAGAATTGAGACGTACGATTGCGACTCGGATTCAGGCGTGCCGGTGCGGCTTGTTAGTGCGAATGGTATGACAGGAACTATGACCCCATAGAGGAAGATGTCGGAAAATACAGCTATGCATATCGTTGCAATAATGAATGACTTCGAGGATCTATATTTGAGGAAGCGTGGTGGCGGCGTAGATGGTGAAACTCTCTTCTGGGAAACAAAATCCTTGATGCTCGTTAGCCACACCATTTTGTCATAAAGTAGCTATCACTTGTGTCGCAAAATTATTCGATTCGAGTGATAGCATCATAAATAGATAATTTGGTACTCATCATTTACAAATGAAGAAATGACATAAACGGACGGAGAACTAGTTTACCCCAGACTTTTGACAAAGGTGGGAGTCTCGGCCGAGGCACCGATACAGATGCCAATGCGAAGCTAGTTGATGAATGTCTACTAATGAGTGCAAGGTCCTAACTACTTCATTTCCTCCACGATTCAGTTAATGTGCTTGAAGCTCGATCGGGACTGTGTATTTGCTATAGAAATTCTACTGTGTAATCACCATCATTCATTTTTTGCGTGGTCACACTTGTTTACTGTAATTCTAAGGGACCACTTCCCCCTTCCTCAGAAGATCATATTAATTGGGTATAACTCACTTTTCCTGTTACGTGATAATTAGTAATTTCGAGAATGCTTATTGGAACTGCCGCTCTCATTAGACTGTAAACAGTGATCCTCATTCCACGAAAATTGTCTTTGTTATCCAATTGATGTCAGCGACGCAGGATGAGATGCTCCAGTTCTAATGAGTTGACATTGGCTCAGGAATACGAGGAGCGTAGGCGGGCAGTATCATCTCGCGCACGGTAAACTAACAGCACTGCATCCAGGAGCTTTCCCATCCGAATCAACGCCTAGGTTCTATGTTCGAATTCTGAAAGAGACTTGTATAGCGCGAGGCAAAATATGCTTCCAAGGTAGGGCGATTAGACTTCTGTGAATTCTATTTTCACTGCGTGTCTTGTCCTGCCTCTGAGGGCTTGGAGGCTACATCGTGCTAGATACTACCTCTTCCGCATACGTTTCAAGTCACATGTTTAACCAGAACACTTTGGCCATGTCCAAGTAATTGTACGGCTTGGTGGAGGTTGAGGTATCGGGAAGGGACGAGCATAGGATACCTCTCTTTGAAGGCATCCCAAGTCTTGAGGGTGTAGAGCGTGTCTTCTCAGTTGGTCGAGGCATATGAAGTACTCTACCAGGATAAGTCGCGGAAGCAATACTTGCTTCCCCAGAATGCAGACGTCGATGTTGGAGAGTGGGCAAGGCACAGATTGATAAGACTAGCCACTATTAAGAGGAATACCACGGTTCCACCGCGATTTTGACCACACTACACTGTTGGACCACTTTGCAGCGTACACTGGAGCGAATTGTGGTTGGGTCTGATACTAGGGGGGCTTTCGTGCTTCGAAGAAGAGCCGCAAAAGGCTATATGCACAGATGCATGATGATTGCATACACTCCGGCAAAGCAGAGAGGACATGCGCGAATGTTTTAGTGCAACCTCATCCCATAGCAGAGCCTCACTGCCTTGCTTCCTGGAATATTGGGCAGGACTAGCACTACTGCACGTTAATATGATGCTTTGGCAAAGGCGGCACATATTCACATTTACGGCCAGACTTGTATATCTGCCCAGCACGATTACCCTCCAATCTAGGAGAAACATTTTGATCTATCACATCGGAGCAACATGTTAGAATGAATTCCGAAACAGGGCGTTGCATTTCATCGAGTCGTCGGAATGAGGCTCAAGAAAGATGGGAATCTTGCTTGGCGTTTGCAAGCAGCTGGCTTTTACTGTAACCCCGGCGGCGCAAGAGGCAGGGTTTAGGACTGTGTGATACACCAAGCTGCAACCACACTTCTCTGACAAGGCAGCCTGGCTCAAGACTAACCATGTAGTGGCTAAGGTTAAAACTTACTATCGTATCTCGAAAATGGCAATGCTATGCGATATTCTAGTATGTGGGGCTGTAGCAGTCTCTTGAATACTTACGCTCTTCCAAATGGTTCCCATGCCCATAACAGCTGTTCATGCTAGGTATTCGTCTGCTCAAATGATCAGGACTGGGTGGAGACCCTGCTACCGGGCATCATTTTAGGACTCTGGCGTTTGTTCGCATCGGACCAGATAACCTTATTATTCAACGAGCTTACTGAGAAGGCTTGCGGTGAACGTTATTTCCCGACCCCATGTCTCCAATTCGTTGCACTGAACAATGGGGCTCAAAAATTGTGCATCTCTCTAAAGTCAGTAGTCACATATATGTGGGCGTTATACCTGGACGATTTCAACATCTACAAGTCTTGTTTTCTTCGAAGTTTGCATTGCCAAATTGTGGATGTATACCCCACGCTCCGTCTTCTAGTAAGTGATGTGCCACAGAGAATATACTCTATAATGAGCTATCATTCCCTCTTGAAACTTCTTAACCACGTAACTAATCCTTCTGATGCAGTAAGTTTCGAGAGATAATTCTTATCGAGGCCTAAATGCTTGGCTTGATATCTCTCCCTTATGAAGTGTTGTCAAATGTCATCGGCAACGTCACAATCGAAGATGCATTCAGTCTGGGTCAGACGTGTCAAGCTCTGCAATACTTATTCAGAGAAGAGAGTATATGCAAATTGATTCTACAAGTAAGTTGTGGTGTTACAATATACATGTTGTGCACTACTTAATCATCAGTTGCTGACTGCTTACGATACAGACTAAAGCACCCTTTTCCAACGAAGCTAAAGAGGCACAGTCAGCTGGTCGTGGAAACCCGAAAGCTCTCCGACGATTGGTTAAAAGAAGACAAGCAATCGCCACCGCAAAGCCTTACATCGTGGCAATGGTCGGTCTAGGGGATGCATTCATATATTCAAAGGGCGTCCTTTGTTATATACTAGACGACATAGTCAGAATATTAGACATTCATCATTCGGACCACCAGGAAACTGTAGTCAGCATCCCAGGATTGCTGACTCGAGCACTATCAGGGATCGAGCACAACACCACAGGATACTTCAATATCCTACATTATTCTAACTTCATAGTCTCAAGTATATACATATCTGCAGATGAGGACTCTTCAGCTTCCCTGATATCATTCAATATTTATACAAGAAGAATTGAGGTTGTCAAGGAATTGGATTCCACAGACAAGATTTTTGTACGAAACAATGAACAATTTCTCTACTATGGTACGCACTCTGGACTAGACCATGATGGACACAAAAAGTGGATTCTTCGTGGCTACAATTTAAAACGACAAAGGTGGTTTGATCAAGATATTTACTTGTCAGATCTTGTGGGTTCCGATATTGGCTCTACCATATGCTTTGAGTTGTACGAAGACTACTTTTATGCTCTCTCTAATCAAAGCTCATTCGAAGTGGAAGAGATTGACTGGACATCATTTTATCATTGTGTTCGGTTTCCTCTGAACTCCCCGTGTCAGGAGCTTTTGGAAAAGACCGAGAACAGAAGCATGTGGAGAAGGCAACATCATGAAGGGCCGATAGATGACCGGTGGACAGTTTTACGACTAGATATCGCAGAGGCCACTAATGAGATCAAGATCGTGGAAACCAGGAAAGAGTGGCATCTTGGTAGTAGCAACAGTCTCCGAACTTATTACACTACTGAGATCAAGTTCCCGAGTCTCTATGAAAAGAATGAAGTAGAAACTGCCTACAGAACTGACACAGCTCTCATATCCAGCACACCAGCGCTAGGAACAGATGCTTCACAGTCATCAATAACATCAACATCATCTACCGGTCGCATTGCTATGAGCACCACCCATGCCAATTTTGAGTATCTACCGGATGATCCACTTACAAAGCTACTCCGGCCTGATGATAAGCCGATGTATATGCGGCCTCCTCCACGCTGCCCCGAGTATACCCATCCAGGTTATGATGGGATAAGTGCAACCCATACTCTTACTAAGTCTCGTGTACGCCACTACCATACTTCATCGATGGCTTTCTTAGACTTGGTTGACGATCCTCTCCCTACGGATGTATACAGTACACAAAGACTTCGTCTTCGAGTTGGATCTCGAAAACTTGGCCCGCCCCTTTTCCACCCGCTCCCGAAAGGAAAACAAGGGTTGGGCTTATGCCGTGCTCCCTCCACAGATGTCAACGTAGCTGTAAAGGAGATGTACCAGGACCTTCCAATTAATTATTGGCCGGCAGCTCAGGACCCAATACATCCAAATAAAGAACTTGATGCCTTGTACAGTATTCTCAACCCGCCTTCACATTTAGGCGATGTAGAGGGTGTCATGGATGATAGAAGCATAATATATGCCACAGGTGGACGCAATGCACCGCGGGCCTTGATATTCATCGGCTTCGATCCGGTGATGCGGCTTCAAGGTCTAAAGATGTGGGGGGTGCAAGCTCAAGCATTTGGTCAAAATGGTGGTGGTGACGGAGCTCACATTGTTGGACAAACAGTTGGTCTGGAAGTTAAGCAGGGTAGTGCTGAGGACGTTAACCCTGGCGTGGATGAGAGGGACAGGATAGTGGGAATTGACAGGAAAGGCAAGGGGAAATCAAGGAGCACTTCTGCAATGCAACTAGACGTAGAAGCTAACAGCAAAACCGGGCGAGACGTGTATGGTAGATGGATCTGGAAGGACGCCGCAATGTTCTTGAGCATCAACCGGGGTTATCAGTTTGATTAACGTCGAGGGAATCAAGATAGGGCTGTGTCTGATTCCAGAAGCCTTTGCAGTTCGCACTATGTACAGGCAACGGGGAACAACATGTTGTTGCACGTCTGTCAAAAGAAACAACCACCTCGATAGCGGTCGAAATTTCCATTTTCTATCACCCAAATTTCAGAGGTAAGATATGTAGATCTGTGTACATGAAGTGGAGAACCCTGATCAGATCTTCTATTTGCATTGGCTATTGCTGATAACAGCTTGTATGACCAATACAAACCATTTCTGGATCCGTAGATACTCACCGCAGCATGGAAGCAGATGGATGTCTGGATGCTCGAATGTTCAATACTATCTGTGTGAAACCATAGCACCCACCGCAACAGCCAATCCATGTCTTTGCTCTACGCCGCTGCAGTGTACCGGCCGTTGATTGATGATGGATGGCTCTCAGCCCCTTCACTATAACCGGGCGAAAACATGCAATGGAACAAGCCCCGCTCATCAATATCGCCGACTTCATCACAAGGTAAAGGCAAGATTTCACTCACAAGTCAAATCAAAACGAGCGCTGCAATGGCGTGGTCAGTTTTGCATCACAAGGGTGAACAAGGCGAACAAATTACTCGGTCATCTCAAAGCTGATGGGGTGCATGAGGCTCTGTGGTTCCTTGCATACTGTGTGCGACCACTTTTGCCTTGCTCTTTGCCTAGCCGCTGTTTTTACGTCTCTCGCTTTACCCGCTAATATATAGCTGTACATATTGCCAAGCAATTATGTGCAAGCCTTAGCAATACTATTTCATTACTAGCGCATCAAACAGAAAAGCAATTTTTCCAAGCTCACGGCATGTAACCACATCGAACACTACATAGTTACTTTGAACATTTGAGGTTAAGAGCGGACTGGAACTGCACTGAAGCAGAGGAGATTTTACACGTTGGACCTGCGCTAGTTGGGGTACTATTAGTTGTGTAAAAGCTATGGTTCATCTGAGAACTTCATCGCTACCTCTCCTATATGCAAGTCTATTCCTCATCCGAAAGTTAGGCGTCCTTGGGAAGTCTCTACCGCGCTAAAAAAGCAGATAGACTCTTCGACCCATCATGCTCCCGTCCCCAATTAGTTACATCATTGCACGTAGTTTCCTTATAAGATTTAGTTGAGTTCAACCAAGAATGCAGAAATACATACCTGGAAATTGTCCCTGCCGTCCATTAATCTTTCCGATCCACCATTCGTTGTTATTATCAGTTTTCGTAACGATTTCGATAACATCCCCAGTAGTGAAACTCAAGTCCCCTTCCGCCTGCGCTTCATAGTCGTATAAAGCTGTAACGGTTTCTGCTTGAGGTACCCCACTGAGCCTCGAGGGCTTTGGCTTTGGAGGTGGCGGAGCCGGTCCCTTTTTTTTGGCTGCTGCTCCCCAAGCACTACCTGTCGAGCTGGCCCGCATGATACTCGTTTCACCGTTTGTGGGTGACAAATTGTTGGAATATGGTGGCGGTGGAGAAGCGCCGAAATCTTCTGATTGAGGTCTTGGGGATCCGAATTTGCTTGGTTTTTTCTCTTCTGTCGCTGAAGACTGTGAAGAGCCGAACTTGCTAGGTCCTCCCTCGATCGCCAGTCTAGGACTGCCGCTGCCTGACTTGCGGTCTTCAATCGCTAATCGTCCTGAACCAGGTCCATACTTCGGTGGTCGTTTTGCACCTGTCGACTTAAATTTCACAATTGAGAGTGCTTCTGCTTGTTCTCGAATCTCCCCGCGCTTGGCCTCAAATGCCTCCTCTACATCCAGAGTAAGGTCAAAATAGCCAATATCGCACCCTTGCATCTTTTCATGAAGGGTGTAAAAAACATTCAGCTGCATATAATAAAATGACTGGAATAAAGGGCGAATGAATTCGCGCTCTAGGGCAAAGAGCTTCGGTAACTCATCCTTGAGCAGGTCGTTGAAATAGTTGTATTCTTGGGTTGCTTGCTCGCAATCGTTTTCGGCCTTGTACATCGCCTTCTCATCCTTGAGTGTCTTTTCCTTCTTATCTTGCAGCTTCTTCAAAGTCGTCCGGTGCCTATCATAATCTAGTTGCTTATGATCGCGCTTCAGAGCCGACTTTCTGATGACCTTGATGATTTCCAACAGCTCATCCGCAGGCCGGATAACTCGCGTTTCGATCATCTCTAATTCAGGCTGAAGAGTTGCTTGTAGGTCTTTCACAATGGCTTCGTATTCCTCACAAGCCCTTATGCCCTCAGGATTACCCTCCGATATGATGGAATCTGGATCTGAGAGTCTGCCAGATATAGGAAGATAAATCTCCCCGATGGCCTTTGAGAATTCAATCTGATGGCTCATCATGCCATTGATGGCCTCGAAGTACTTCTTACTTTCATTATGCAGTTTTTTGGTCTCAGTTTCCAGTTCTTGGAAGCGCCTCTCTGCATCCATATAGACAGCATCTTTGGTGATCTCTCCTAAGTTAAACTTCGCTTTGAATGTTTGAGGCGCCTATATTCATGTCAGAAATTGATTCAACTTTTGCAACTACCCCACCATGCGCTTCAACTCACCCTCACTACGCTCTTCTGGAAGCCTTTGAAGCTCATCTCCAACCTCTGGAGTAGACCAGTATCAAGGTGATGTCGCAATTAATTATTGAGATATGTTTTGGTATTGTGTGTATCTGTTGCTGAAGAGGGGGAGCTTTGTGACGATGTTGACTCTGCTTAGTTCTCTCGGCGTTGATGGCAAGCCGGATGCGATGACGATGCAAGGAGTGGCTGAGTTGCCAACCTGGATACCTGCTGGCTGGAGATTGAAAAACTACGTGTGGATGCTATTCACTATACCGATGTGTCTTAATCGTTATCCGCAGAATCTTATCAAATCCGTAAGAAGCTATATTGAAATATTATTCCCAGTTCTTCCATGGTACAGTACGAATTCGGCAAAGGCGGGCAGAATTGTGCAACTTTAAGTGCACGTTCATAATTCGTCATGCAATGTTAGATCAACCAATCATATCTGTCTGGCCTTGGCGTCTAAGTTTTATGTGTTAACGAAGAAGAGCTTCCCCAAATTTATTTGCCTTCGCCTCTTACACTCATCATGACAGAGTAAGTGTAGGCCAGTCCAACACTCGACAATATCATGGCCAACATAGCAACAACTTCACTGCGGCAGGCTTCGCGCCTTTGCTTGAATCAGCCTGCCACTACATCTGGTTTACTGAGAAGTTCCATTCCAAAGGTGGCGGCCATCACAAGTCGGACAGCATCAAGAAGAGGATATGTGTCAGAGACAACACGGGACAATGCGCAGGTTAGCAACATTGATACTGCTATTCGAGCAGACCAGAAAGCCTTTTTCCGGGAAACTGGAAAATCGCCAGAGCATCAAGTCGTGTCGGGAACCGATGTCACTGCTGATGCAATGATGAGTCCCATGGCAGGTGTGTATCTTGTCTCCATTTATCGGCTTATCCTTGCTGATGATTTAAGGTGTCCTCAAACATGCTACAGTTATGGATGAGGGCGAAAGACCAATTTACCTTGACATGCAAGCCACAACTCCTTTGGATCCTCGTGTTTTGGATGCTATGCTTCCGTTCTATTCAGGACTATATGGCAATCCTCACTCGAGAACACACGCATACGGATGGGAGACTGACAAAGGCATCGAGGAAGCACGTGAGCATATTGCCAACTTGATTGGCGCTGATCCCAAAGAGATTATTTTCACCAGTGGGGCAACTGAAAGTAATAATATGAGTATCAAAGGTGTAGCGAGATTTTTCGGTAGATCTGGAAAGAAGAAGCACATCATCACAACCCAAACAGAACACAAATGTGTTCTCGATAGTTGCCGGCATTTACAGGACGAGGGATTTGATATAACCTATCTTCCTGTCATGAGCAATGGCTTAGTTGACATGGCTGAGCTTGAAGCTGCAATGCGGCCAGACACAGCACTTGTGAGCGTTATGGCAGTGAATAATGAAATCGGGGTTATTCAACCTCTAGCAGAGATAGGTAAGCTCTGTAGGTCAAGAAAGATATTCTTCCATACAGACGGTGCCCAAGCTGTCGGTAAGATAGAGATGGACGTCAACGAGATGCACATTGACTTAATGTCCATCTCATCACACAAAATATACGGGCCCAAGGGCATGGGCGCATGCTACGTACGGAGACGGCCAAGAGTGAGACTTGATCCTATTATCAGCGGAGGAGGCCAAGAGAGAGGTCTGCGGAGTGGAACCCTTGCTCCAGCATTGGTAGTAGGATTTGGAGAGGCTTGCCGAATTGCTAAAGAGGAACTCTCTGTGAGTACATTTTCCTGAATAACCCTCTCCCTGAACTATTATGATGATCTACTTTACATATGCATGGCTTTCCTAGTGACCTCCTTTTTCAAGTCGAGGCTTCCTTGACGAAATAGTACCTTTTCTGAATCTCCATCCTATCTGCATAACATTACAAGCATTTTTGTAGAGAACTTGCTAACTGGTTTTAAGTATGATTCAAAACGGATCAAGAAACTTTCGGATAGGCTTCTTAAGGGTCTCTTAGCCATGGAGCATACCACGCAGAACGGAGATTCGAAGCAATTCTATCCGGGTTGCGTGAATGTATCATTTGCCTATGTAGAGGGCGAATCGCTCCTTATGGCTCTGAAAGATATCGCTCTGTCATCCGGAAGTGCATGCACCTCTGCATCTCTTGAGCCCAGTTACGTTCTTCGCGCACTTGGTAGTAGCGATGAGAGCGCACATAGCAGCATCAGATTTGGCATCGGACGCTTCACCACCGAGAGTGAGATTGACTACGTGCTAAAGGCGGTAACCGAACGTGTCACCTTCCTTAGGGAGTTGAGCCCCTTGTGGGAACTCGTCCAGGAGGGAATCGATTTAAATAGCATAGAGTGGAGCCAGCACTGATTTGTAACGAAATTCGGACTACCTGGAGTTAGTTGAGAGCAATGTTTATGGCGTCATGACTTGGGGATGTGTAAAGTAGCAGCAGCTTGCAGGGGCATTTTGTAATGTACAGAGTTATCTTATACAAATTAATTTTGATTCGCAACTTCTATGTATTTGGTATCCTCAGCCTTGAGGTCTTGGTCTTTCTTCGGATTGGTAACTAATCATTAAATCTCGATCAAAATGTATGACAGTTACGAATTTCGCTAGTGTAAGAATGCAAACAAAGCCGTCACTAATCATTACACATAACCGACATTGCCGAATTCTGTGCCCTTTCTTTCTATCCAATCTGGATGAAATGGCAGAATGAATCATAGGCCTAGCGTGCTAGATCAGATATCTTGATCTGAATAGTTTTGTATCTACAATCTTCTTTAAAAAGTACCTTATTTCATGGGCATCAAACTCCATGTTTATCCCTTCTCGCGACTCTGATTGACATGTATGCCCGTCAGGGTACCCCAATCTTAACAATTTCAAAGACCGGAAGTTGGTGACAATATTATAGCCTTAATGTAGAAATGGGTTTGAGCTCGTGAATCAAACCATGATAACCTTTTCGGCCAAAAACTAAAAACCTTACACAGTAGGGACATAAGTAAAAGAACCAGCTACAATTAACCATTCTAAAAATGACTATGAGCCTTCTAATTTCATACTTGTAGTTAAGAAGTTCCTTTCATTTCACGAGCAATAATCTCTTTCACCGCCGTGTGCTTCAAATCTTGTTATGCATAAAACCTATGGCTACAACTACCATTGATACACAGGAAATAGGGTAGGTGCAACAGAATTTTAGCAACAAAACTTCAACACCAAAGTAGAGGGGCCATCGTAACTTTCTTCTTGTATCAAATTTTCTGATTAAGCAAGTACTAAAGTCATCTCATGCCGCAACTCAGAGGAAGTCCAGAACAGCAATCAAACAATAGAAGTGTGTATCAATTTTGATCTTTAAGGACAATCACCATAACAAATTTCGTCACATGTACTTTCACCTGTGAGAAAGTTATAGTATTGGCTAGGTATCGCATCTACTAGCCTAGCGAGGCTCTTGGACATATGCACTCGCACGAGTCTTGAAATGAAATATCTTTCCAAACTCAACATTAGCAACAAATCCGGAAAAAGGTATTGATGAAGAGAAGAAGAGAAGAATTGAGTGTTTTAAAGCGTCAATGATATTTTAGGATTGGAGGATAACAAGCTTTAGTATTTTTTACTGTAAGGAGGGAGCTTGTAGAGTCTGTTGTAAGTGTTAGCAGAGGCAATGAATCATACGTCCAAGAACCTAGTATTCACATACGGGGGACAGGAAGCTGAAAACTCCTAGCCTGCTAAAATATGGTACAAATTGGTAGACCAAGACGATTTCGTTAAGGTTTACTCAGTTGCGAAGTTTGTGACACAGGTTTTGACTTTTTTAAAAAGACCAGTGTGTGCTTTTGAGACAGCCCAGGTTTTGGTAAAAGGCTGAGATCCATTAACAAAGTAACGCCTATGGTGATGCCCTTTACGGCCCTGCACTGATCTTGTATTACAATATAGCCAATCTGCAATCTGCAAAACTTTATGTTTTACACGGTAAACCCCTTATCATACAAATCTTTTCCAACAGCCCAACATCAAGGTCGACCATTCACGCTCCATTGTACCTCATCGCTTCCTCTGATATGTCTTGGGGCGACGGTTTCTTCACAAACTATTGCAGGTTAACTACCTATACCACACTTGATTGAGACTTTTGGGGCAAACTTACGGCGGTAATAAAAGCTCGCTGAAAGAACTCGAGAAAACAGCGATGGCAACCTATAGGCAGATGTCAGTCAATCTACCACGAACCACCCAAACTGCGGCCGCCTGATCTTGATTCTTCATTGGCGATCCGTGAAGTCCCAGCTTTTTCACGATGACTATCACGAACCCCCTCAGTCAAAGAGCTGGCCACTCCTGGAACCTAACAGAAAAGGACATACCCCAAAGATCGCAACACTCTTTATAACACTAGCATTCTCAGGTGACGTCAAAGAGTCGTATACATCTGCAATGTAGCCCTTGGGTGGTGCTCCTCGTCGAGAACCGGCCTTCTCAAGTGTGATACGCTGTTGTTTAGGAGCCATTGTTTTGAAGCTTGTAGATTGTTCTGTTGTGTTGTACCTAGGTGAATTGATCTTGGTGATTGATGTTGGTATGCGGGCCTGTCACATTTTCTTTTGGGAACTTAGAAATGTTCTATAATTTTGAAGCCTTGGTTTTGAGGCATCAATATGCCTTAGTGTGGCCAATGATCACCAAGAAGTGGAAGAAGTGGAAGAAGTGGCTAAAATTAGATGTAATACTCAATTAAGTCTGTGTCATCAATAATCTCTTCAGATTTCTACGTCAGAAAATTGCTATATCTTGTGTGTTTAGTAGTTCTGTCTTTAATATGTGTAAAGCGGCTCTAATATCTTAGCTTTCCTTTCCGCCGAAGCCGTCGGAACTATATTTGTATCTCGTAAGCGAATCTGTGTACTGTCATAGATGCCTTGCTGACTAGTTTGCTGACTAGTCAACCAATTCATGATCTTGCAAGCTCTCATCCTCTATCGATTTTCTCGTTCGTAATTTCATTCGTAGCACTGTGAAATTTCAAGTAATCTCACTTACTCCCTAGTCCATTTCCCGATATGTTGAGACCATCACCACAACACGAAGCATTGAGAGACGGGGAACCTCCTCGAAAGCGTATAAGAAAAGGCACTAAAAGTTGCTGGGAGTGCAAACGAAGAAAAGTGCGCTGCCAATTAAGTACCGAAGATGTTGCCGTTTGTTCAGGTTGTCGAGCGAGAGGCACGACATGCTTATCGCAAGAATATCCAGAAGAGCAAGACCCCTCCGGAGGAACGAATGTTGGGGAGAGATTAGGACGAGTAGAACTGCTTCTAGAGAAGATTGTTTTGAAGATGTCTCAATACGAAGAAGAGGAGCAGTCCACTCAGATTCACACTCCCGAATCAATGACAGGTAATGATCTCTTTACCCCATTCACGGCTGGTGTTACGGGTCTTTTTGATAGCAATGAAATAGTTAGTATCTTCTTTACCTCCGAGAACAACTTCATACTCACGTTGCTAGATTGGTAATCGAGACGATGATGCTCGCCAATTCCAGGCCAATACGCCGTCCGGCTTATCAACTACCAATAAACGACAGTGTAGACCACAGTCGAAAAGAGATCGGTTACGACCGATTCTAGTCGGTCTCCTACCGACCCAATCTGATGCTAACACCATATGCGTCGAAAGCGAGTGCTGGCTCTTGCTTCATGCTCTCAGCGAATACTCTGCCGATGTCTTCGACCCTCAGAAAGAGACCTCGTCGGTTTCCACAACATTTGACATGTCTGCTGTTTCCAAAGAAGAGCCAACCAGTGTCGCAAAGACTCTGCTATATTTGGCTATTTGTATTCAGCAGCTCCCCTCGGATTTTAACCTCAGCCGGCTCCACTTGACATCCAGAATTGATCTTTACGAAACCAAAATAATCTCAACAGTTCAATCCCTCGTGACTTCGGACGATGAGATCGTTGCTAGCTTGGAAGGACTTGAGTGCCTCGTCTTACTAGGGGTATACCACACCAATAGTGGGAATCCGAGGAGAGCTTGGTTATCATTCAGGCGGGCGATAAACTTTGCTCAATTAATGGGACTTCACAAATCTAATGATGATATTATGACTGGCAGCAAGAGGTTGTGGCATCACATTGAGCGAGCCGATAGATACCTTGTATGTATAAATCTGATTCCTTCGGTAACTTCAATTAACACTATTGTCTAGGCTCTTCTGCTCGGTATGCCACCCGGTTCTGAAAGCGTCACATTCCGGCCAGAGGAAAATTTTCAAAATCCAGTCATAGATAAAAATGTGCTCTTTTCACGAAAATTGGTCGAAATTTCTGACCTTATATCAAAACGAAACGAGAGCAAAGATTTCACGACGTATGCAACAACCCAATCTATTGATGAGAAGTTGGATAATCTTGCAAACGCAATGCCGGAAACATGGTGGGCTATTCCAGGTGTTATTGCTCCAAGTCGTACTGCCGAAGCTGCAATGCAGGTTGACTATTTGTTTGTTCAGATATGGGTGAGTTTGACAGGTGACTGACTACCTATTACCCCCCTCCAAAGTCATGTCGATTACCAATAACTTAATGAGTTTATATATGTATAAATGGGCGACTTTCAAAGGTTTTGTCAATTTAAGAACATTCTAATGTTGTCAATATAGTACTTCCAGCTTCAAGGCTTATTGCATCTGCCATTCATGCTCCTATCATCAAAAGATCGGAAATATAATTACAGCAGATACATATGCCTCAGATCTGCAAGAGCCCTTATATATCGATACCTTGCTCTACGATATAGAGAACGGACCTTCTGTTGTAAGATCATTGATTTTGCACCGTTGACAGCCACTGTCACAATATTTCTTGGCCTTCTTGATCCTCCCAGTGGTGAGGAAACAAGAGAAGCCAGAAAGGAAAGAGAGTGCGATAGGACACTAGTCCAGACGCTTCTTCAGTGCATGGAAGGTACGTCAACATCTCCATCCACACTCACATTTGGAAACCAATACTAAATAACACATAAAATTTACAGCAGAGAGCGGTCGACATGATATTGCGATTAACAATTCCGTCAATGTTATTAAAGCACTCCTAGAAGTTGAGTCATCTGACTGCGCTACCAACAACCTCCGGATCTTGGTCCCCTATTTTGGCACTATTAACATCAAACGAACACTTAATAACAGCAAAATAAGTACTGCAGTGATAGAACACCAAGAGACATTACCAGATCAATCTCAGGTACAGCAAGATTTATCCTTAGCTCAGTCAAGGGGGAACAACATACCTATCGTGCAATTTACAAGTAGTCAATTTCCACCTCTGCCACCTGATCAAGCATTGCAAGATTGGGATTTACCGGAGGCAGACACTGTACTTTTTGATAGTTTGCTGAATACTGATATTGAAAGCAATTGGGTATTTTGATAATCTTCGTCAAAGTGCTTGAAATAGATGTAATCTAAGATATTGATTGGCGGGTCCATTTTCCTCAGCTTGCTGGAAATTAGAGATATATGGTGCAAGTCTAGGAGAAATGTATGGCATTCAGCAACACATTATTAATTATACCAGGTGCCTAGTTCCTCTCACACTTTAAAGAGACCTATTTCTCAACATATCAGTGAGGTTATAAATTTTAAGCTGGGATATAATTCCATTAAATTCTAGGGGATGGAGTTGACGTCAAACAAATCAATAATTTCGTTAATTTTCAAATGCGAAAGGCATCTGTACGGAAACCTCTTTCCCATATGCTCTTTGGGGATTCTTAGCAACTCCCTTGCCATCTTGATAATGCCAGAGTTGAGTCCTCAGTCCACTAATATATATAGTTGCTGAATTCGTGATATAAAATTCTTCCACAGAAAATCCATTATACATAACGGCGTCTGCATCCGTCATGCAATAGTCGTTGAATACCTTGATCTTGTCTTCTGGATCCTGCTTCGGTATAGCTGTCAATCTCCAAATTCCATCAGCAGAACTTTCATTTCCCGGTGGCCCAGCCCTATCATCACAAATTAATCCGAAAGCTAACGTTAGACTGAAGGAGACTTACATGTATCCGTGATGAATGTCTGCAGGGAGTAATCTTGCCTGCCATTTCGTGGGATCCGTAGGCATACTAGTAAGCTTCCCATAAACAGTCATAAAGTCAGTACCGTTAGATATCCAATTCTTCACAAGGAGTCCTGGCCCCAATTCATCCACCTCTATGTTTAATGACCAGTTAAGGTTTGGCGATTCGAGCCAGTTGTCTGATGCTGCATAAAGTCCGGAATGCACTTTCCTGACTTCATCTCGGATCAGCTTTTCAGCTGCAGGAATGAGCATTGCTATGACACTTTCCCTTAGAGCTGAAAGCGCTTCGTATTTCCCGGCTACTAGAATGGTGATACCAAGGCCGAATTCGGGTATGAGGATGATGATGGTATGATATTGTGTTAGCGCCCCTTCTTTGGTGATGATATCAATTCCTCTTCCATCAGGTGTAAGTTTAGTGGTACGTAGCATCTCCCATGGCATTCCATAAGCAGAGTGTGTGCCTGAGGTCCACGAATGAGGTTTCATCCAAGAATTTGTGACCGCTTGCGGTAGGAGTTTAGAGGATAGAATAGATCTCAAGTACTTTCCGAAGTCGTTGGCAGTGCAATATATCCCTCCAGATCTAAAATGAAAAGACTCTTTTAGTGAAATAAGGCAGCAATCGGTAATAACAACTCACGGATTATCAGCTCCAAGTGGTAAAGCCCAGTCATTTGGACCATATGGTATTATGCCTGCAGAATCTTTTGGCTTGGTGGTTCGAGTATGTTTCATTCCCAACGGTTCTAAAATTGAGGTCTGGATAATTTCGTCATAAGGTCTACCAGTTACCCTTTCAAGCACTATTCCCAGGAGACTAAATGCGACGTTGGAATAAGTAGATCGATCATTCGGTTTGAAGACACTCGTTTTGGATCGAGCTGTCCTGATGATCTCTGTTAAAATAACATCAACTCAATTCCTAGAAGTACGACCAGAGAATACTCACCTTCGGCGGTGCATGCTCTGTCTGTGCTATTCTTCATACACGGAGCGATAAACTTTTTATCTATCGGGGGAAATCCATGAGCAATGGGATCAGGATTAGAATCAGTGTCAGCGGCAAGGTCTGAAAGTCCACCTATCCTCATTATTAGAAACCAACTCCAAATTTTACTTTTGACAACTAACCCTCTCGAGCAATCCCACTTAGTTGACTAGCTAGAGATCTAATAGTGATCTGGTCCCATTCAACCAAGTTTCTTTTACTTTCCTTCCTATCAGACTCTTGGTCTACTAATTCTGGGATACACTTCGTGATCGGGTCCTCCAAGTTTATTCTCTTCTCCAGCAGAACTGCATATACGGTAAATGTTTTCGAATTACTAGCAACCCTGAATGCAGTGTCGCCATTTACATCAGTTGGTTTTGAGTCCTTGTACTCTCCGAGTACCGGAGCGGTGTAATAGTAGTCCCAGATGGTATCTTTGCTTGTCGTAACCAGTACCGCAAAGCTCGTTACATTGGTCGCCCAGCCTTTAGGGCTCTCAAAGACTTTCTGGATCGCCGCATCAAGCTTGACTCCAAGCTGACTGGCTTGTGTCTTGTTCAAAACATGGTCGATAGGTGGAAATGCGGGGCCAGGAGTGTAACACGACCCAATGGCGGTATTAGCAATTGGGAGAGCAATAAAGAACAAAAGTAGATTTAGCAAAGCCATAGCTTAGACTTTAAATTTTGGAATGAAGAATAGGAATTTACGTCTATTATAAGAAGTGAAGTAAAGGTGCAGAGATCCACACCGAGCATGCAGCTCAACCAATCCCCGGAATTCAGCTTCCGGTAAATTAATAACGTACTGCAACAAAGAAGCGCATTCTCACTCAGCAGCTTTAGAATAGCGACAACAGCACTAGCACACCCCAACTTGCCGCCAAATAATACATATTCAGTCTTGCTTCTTGTGTCTTGGAGATGGCCTCGTTGTACTGGCCGACGCCGGGCAATGGAATCTTCGCCTTCCCCTTCCAGTAGGCCCCCACATGCTGAATTGCAAATACCAACGCGCCGATATTTACTGTTGCAACACCGAGCTTGGTGATCGTGCTACAACGGTAGAAAAGAAACCCAGCAGAGCTTAAAAATGAGGCTAGGACCTGTGGATATTATCAGGTGATGTTATAAAGAGAAAAAGGGAGTTATGTTTACAGCAAGTGCCGAACTTGTCTGTGTAGTCCTGGTCTTATGAAGCTCGTGAGCAGCTGTGTTTGAGTATTCGGCGGCCTTCTTACTTTTCTCCTCATACTTTTGCAAGTTTGTGATAGAGACTGAGGCAAGCCAGAGGTTGTATGCAGAAAATGCAACTTGGCCAAGGTTGACGACGTAGGATATTGTGGATGACATGCTTTCAAGTTGTTCGTCTGTAACTTGTGATGGAGAGCCAGACCGGAGTTACTGAGGTTAGTGATTTAGTGCTGATAGCTTTAATGAGTTCCCTTTTACTCTGAGTTGTCGTGGACTAATCTATTTATTATAGATACTTAGGACTCCAAACCATGACGTCAGATCTTGATGTTTTTCATGGGCCAGAACAACCAGCCAGGTTCATCACTTGCAACTCTAGAAGGGGAATGATTCTGTAAAAATCATCAACTACACTTTGCCTTGCTGTTACAATCAACGCAATCTCTTCCGATCCGACTCGCTTCGCCGTGGACTACTTCTGTAATCAAGAGAAAAGCAAGGTCAATCGAAGAACAACCCTCATTTACTTCTGATGCTTCAAAACACTTAGGTTTAAAGTCTTGCTAGAAGAGCAGCTTCATCATAGCCAGAGGAAGTACTGGAGAACTAAATCATTCTCTTTGACTTGATAGCCCATCACTCTTTGTGCTCATAGGTCAAATTGCAACTTATCTATTATTTTATTCACAGCCTCGATTCTTATATCTATCCCCACTTCGCATTCAGTGCGTTATAACGGTCTTGGTTGATCCCAATGACAGAGCCATGCCTCAAATTACTGGGGAAATTTGACCGAGAAGCATCTACCCATGCATTGGCATTCATATTATTGCTAGTAAATGGACGGTAGCCATCGGATCCATAATAATCCAGGAGGAGGTTAACCTTGCTAGCAACAATATTATCCGCATATGCATAGGGTCCTTCGACACCACTGTGTATGAATGTTGTTCCTCCTCCTGGACGAGTCCAAGTTCCAAAAATACCAGTGTCGCTACGCTCCATGAATACATTTGAAGCGCTTTCGTTCTTGAGAAATCGGGCGAAAGAATTGGTCCCTAGCTGAATTACTGAGAGGTCAATAATTGATGTGGGTGATTTATCAATGAGTGTTTGTGGCGCGCTGAAGGTTTTGAAGTCACTGGTATAAGCATATCGAATTACATCAGCGCCAGGAGTACCTGTGTGGTTTGGATCGGAAGCGGAATAGAACTTCGATGCCCAGTGGACAAGATATTGCCCTATGATAGTTCAGTCATGCACAAAACACATTGTGGATGGCGAACCTACCTTTAGAGGGATCCCAGAATGCGTCAGGAGCCTACAAATCAGAGTAACAGGAGTGAGTTTATTTTCGCAAGAGTTTTAGGAGTCGGACTTGATTTGAGAAGTTTCGACTCATGAGACATACATTCTTTTGATATGTATGCCCTATAAGTCGACTGAACTCGAGAAACTCCTGGATGGACAATCGTGCTTTGTGAAATAACTTACCCAGACCATTCCAGCGTTCGCATTCTCAACCGAGATTATTCTCTCGGTTCCCCAGTTGATCAAGTCTGTACTCTCCCATATAAATATACTACGCGAGCCTTTTCGCTGAGAGGCATCCCAAGTGGTCTAGATATATCAGATATGTCTATTGCAAATTTATAGCCCAAATACCTTGGAAATATCCAGATCAGTACCGATAATATACCATTTCTTGCCTGCCTCTGAGCCTGCTCCCGATATGATGGAGGGGTCGCGCACACCTCCCGTTCCCGAAGTTGGATCGAGTATCTTTTTTCCTTTATTCAATGCCTTGAAGGAGATAGCGTTGTTTCCGTTGCTCAAGTAGAAATATACATTGGGCTCGGTTCCTAGAAAGAAAACTCCAAGATATCCCACTAAATTTGCGTCTGCTCTTTCAATAAGGTCTTTAGTTTCCAATTGAGCAGGGAAAGCATATATCAGGCCTGCTGCTAGAATTCCAAAATATTTGGAGAGTTTCATACTGATTTCAGAAGAGGATTAGAAGTTGATGCCGGAAAGCTCAAACTTGAACCGTTGGACGAGCCCATCTATCTATATGACTAGATGAACTACCCGTTCCTCACATGTTATAATACAGTACATATTGTCGTCACCCGTGAATAATCAAATAGCCATAAGGGTTCCACAAAGCAAATGCGACTCAATGTATGACCCTGGATAGGCGGATTAATCGCTAGGCACTACTCATTCAGCCGTTACAAGTTTCGCTACCCACAGCACGACTGACTTTCAGTACAACATCAACAAAGGTTTTTAAACAAACTCAGTTTACAGTAGTCTGCGTGGACAGTGATGCCGGGTTCTTACTTGATAGAGGGCACCGAGTGGTGCGGTTATGTGCTCAAGGAATATCTGCCGGGAATGTTCAGAGGCTCGGCAAACATCCGGAAATTTTGGCCTGAATAGCGAAATATTCACAAAAGGTAATGCGGGGGATCGACACTTTGAGGATGTCTCCCGAGAGCCTGGGGACTCTAATTAACGCTTGAAAGTTGGTGATTGAAGGATGTCGGCTTTTCTACTGTTTACTGCTTCGCAAATGGCGAGTTCTGAACCATCTTCACAATTGGCTAGCGAACACCTCAAATTTACCAAAAATTATCCGCCACTGGAAAACAAAAAATAAGTTTATATTACTCCTGGAGAGCACCACAGAAGAACCTCCGTATAATGCAAGATCTGGAGACCAGTCCACAAGTAAAGATCCACATAGCTTCCCCATATTTCAAAATCGGGGAACCCGGGGCCGATTACCTCCTCTTCTACCCCATAATGGTGCTACAACACCACACATGACTTCAAAACAATGTTTGCCTGTAGCCTGAATTGGAAGCTTTAAAGGTATCTCCATCCTCCTCGGGCTGCCAATTATTCTTGGGCCCGGAAAAAGGAACAATTATGATGATTATCCTCGTGTAAGTCAGATATCCCTACAAGCTATGTCATATGGGTCCCCTAGCATTTCGGTATAGCTTCTTGCATATCTCCAGCTATATAGGTCTGTATCCTCGTCGCAATTCTCTGGTATGTCTGGAATCAGTCATATCTTCTAGCATTTCATTTTCTGATTGCTGCCGAACATATCTCAAAGTTATGCTTTGCTCTATATCTGCTCAGTTTTGTCTCCTGACTTCCCTCCTTGTCTCCGTTGTGTATGGCCAAGTCCTACATACTTCTAGCAGATGGATTCTTAATTCAAGTAACCAGCGTATCAAGCTTCGTTGTATAAACTGGGCAGGCCATGGAGAAGTCAATGTGCCTGAAGGCCTCCAGGCACAACCCCTTAATACCATAACAAGTTGGATTGCCAATGCTGGCTTTAACTGCGTCCGGCTTACGTACTCTATTGATATGGCCTTGAACCCAAATCAGAGAGTCTCCGACTCTTTCACTGCAGCTGCATCATCCACTGGTGCTGGGTCAAAACTTACAGCCTTATACACGACAGCTGCGTCGAAAAATCCGTTCCTATCCTCAGGTACTACACTCGGAGCATATGGCGAGGTGATCAAGTCTCTTGGTAACCACGGAATTATGGTCATATTGGACAACCATAACTCTCACGCAGGATGGTGCTGCAGCACTGGGGATGGAAATGGATGGTGGGACTCAGCGTCAGGGTACAACGCCGAAAATTCTCGCTACTTCAACACAGCAAACTGGCTTAAAGGTCTCACCGCAATGGCAACATTTGGAAAATCGTACTCGAACGTGGTCGGCCTCTCGCTGCGAAACGAACTCCGTGCAGTCGGAAGTCAAGACGGAAATTCCCACGCAGATTGGTACAACATAGTTGGACAAGCCACTTCTGCTATCCACAGCGCGAATCCCAATGCCTTGATTGTTGTAGGAGGAGTCAGCTACGCAACTGACCTGTCTTTCCTTGGCTCCAAACCTTTCGATCGTTCAAAGCTCGATAACAAAGTCGTCTGGGAATTCCACACCTATTCCTGGAGCACCAATCTTGCAACCACTGATTGCGTCGCCTACACAAAACTCCTCGGCAACGTTGCCGGGTATCTATTGACTCAGAACAAACCTTACACTGGCCCCCTCTGGCTGAGTGAGTTTGGATGGGCGCAAAATGGACAGACGGCTGGGGAGACGAAGTATATTGACTGCTTGGCTAAATATATGACAAGCAATGATGCCGAGTGGGCGTATTGGGCTCTGCAGGGAACATACTATTATAGGGAAGGAGTGGTGAATTATGATGAGGGATTTGGGCTAATGAATAAGGATTGGAGTGGATGGAGAAATTCGAGCTTTCCAAAAGCGATTGGAGGGATGTTCCAGCAGACCCAGGGTCCTTAGCTTTAAGCAACTTTAATTAAATTTACGGCAAACTTATAACAAAGATACCCTAAGATGGCCTTCAATACTAGCTTTGTGTGCCCGCAACACATCTTATAGTGTATGCTCTGTATGTCTGATTTCTGGAACTCGAGCCAGAGTTATTCAGGTAAACGGTGGAACATTGTCAGTTCTAGCCATCCTGAAATATTACCACGTTTTCCATTTATTTCGCCATTCCCAAAACTCACCAACACACATTTCTCTTGGGGCGCAGGAGTAATGCAATTAATAAAGTTGTAAATTTGGAATGGGTATCATGCATGTAGAACTAACTACCTCCCCGCTCTAACGCCAGGAAAGCTTCTTGCAGACAATAACACTCCCTTAACCCCCCTGATATTTGCTTTCGCCCTCGAAATTTCGTCATCTTCCTTCCCTCCCGTAGCTCCAAATCCATAGCCTCCTGCACCATATGTAAAACTTGGAGTCACGTACGCTAATCCATCCAGATATTCCCTCAGCACGCCAATAGATGTGCTCAAATCCGAATTTTCCTGGCCTTCACTTGCACTTTCTTCTAACAAGCCAGTAAGACTCTTATTTAATCCGTTCAGACGATTCGTCTGCTCCAGTGCTGGTGTTAACCGAGTAGGAGAAGCCGAACGAGAACGAGGAGGAGATGTCTGGACCCCAATGTCTCGATGGAACATCTCAGTCGGATCCTCATCCTCACTATCTACATCTTCTATCGATATCTTGCGACTGAGAGGTAGTTCAGACACCAGTGGCTCTAGTTTCTCGAGCAGGTTATGTAGGTTTTGTGAGACACCAGCGAACAGGGAGAGTCGAGATTCTGTGAGTTGTGTTATCATAGGGGTAACAAGATAGTTGTTGGTGCCGTATAGTATTGCAGAAAAGCCCGAGAAGAGATAAAGCGTGGTTAAGAGTCGTGCTTTTGTGACGAGTGGGGATGGTGATTGAGGGGTGGTGAGGAATTCGGGGTATGTTATTATTGGAGGTGAGTCGCGGGTTTGTAGCGACGATGCTGAATTTGAGGGGTGTCCAGCTTGTAAAGGTTTTTGTTGAGCATTTTGAGAAGGAGGAGTAGCCTGTGGAAGATTAGGCATGTTTACGAAGCATAATCTGGATACATACTTCTGGGGGAGCGGTTGACTCGGTGTTCCTTGATACTCCCAGGAGCAGTTGGATTTCGTCACTCTCTAGTCCCTTACTCTCCAGAAACGCAATCTTTTTGTCCGTTGATTCATTGCGTACATCATCCTGCTCCAGGAACTTCTTTGCCTGCTCGATGATCGCAACTCGCCCTAGTGTTTCTGTGGTTTCGGAGTCTGCCTCAGTTGGCGTAGTCTGCTTCAAATCTCGCTGCCATGATGGCAACTCTACCTTCTTCTTACTGGGATCCGAGTCGCTCATCGTTTACGCAGTGAACTTTTGGAGAAATAAATCGTTGCTGTTTGACTGATTGTAGTTGTTAAACGCGACACTTGAAAGACCTCGGCTCATGGGATATGATGAGTAACGCGGCTATCCACCAATGAGCGATGATGCAGATGTCCCACTTCTCAACGCTCTAATTAATGCAGCATTTCATATCATTGTCACTGGTAGCTATTGCTATATATTGTCACTAGAACGGATTACCTTCTCTAAATTTCAAGCTCTTGTTTGCGGATTCATTTTGGGCATTGATTGCCTGGACTTTAGAGAGGTCATATCTTGGAAAAAGTCTAATTTTCACCGTCCAGTAGTCACATTACTTATCTCCACCCACAAAGAGCGGCTCCATCCTACCGACTTGTGAACAACATGTCAACGAGGCCTGAGAGACCAAATAAGAAGATCCGCAAACTCAGCACTGACAGCGAAGGTACCGAAGAGGGAGCAAATTACGATTGGGCTGATCGGAGAAGACAAGCTGGTAGGGCTGAGGTGGCTAAGCCAAAAAAGCACGAGTAAGCATTCCCAATATTTTCGTTCGATCGGATGGGGGAGCAGTATAGTTGCTGTGTGATCACCGAGCTATCTAGCTCTAGCCAAGTCATATCTCTTCCTCTGTGGGACATTTTGCAAATTGTTGTTAAGGGAGAATTGAATTCAGGGGCTGTTGTCGGTTATTGTTTGCAAATCAGTACGGAGGTGAAAGGACCTTGATTTGAGTGAGTCGAGAGTCCCGGATGCAGGGCTGGCTGAGCGATACGAAATCCAAAAACAAAGAAAATCACGTTAATGGGATCAGCGTAAATGTTGCGGAAAGCGCGTCTGCGCCTATGCAACGCGCCTCCTATCCTGTATCTTTGGCTTTGTTGCTCGTTATTCGTTACTCGTTTCCTTCCTCGTGGCCATTCATCTTATCGAGGCAGTGACCCGATAGCCTCAGCCCTTGCAACTTTATTCTCGCGTTGACTCCAACATCATCTTCTCGCTCTAACCACCCAATGCCTTGTCCCCCATCATCACCGATTTGAATCCTTCCATCACGAGTCCTATTTCGGGTGCATCCCGCTCATCGATACATATTTTGTTTACTTCCCACAATGTCAACACGTCGAAGCCAACGCTCGATGGTGACCAAGACGAGTACGGCAATTGCTGATGTTAAGGCCGATAGAGTAACACGGCCTCGTCGTACCGTTTCGGAAAAGTTAGCCACAGCCACCGTGGAACGTGGTCCTCCAACAGAAAAATCAAATAGCCCAGAATCAATGCGGCTCACGGTCAAGACCTCGTCCAACAAGTTGCGAGAGGCAACCAGAGTCGCTTCGTCACCTAACACGATCGTTGCTGTGAACAGCCGGGATCCCTTCGCCGGTGGAGAAATCGTCGAAGGCAAGCGAGCGCGGAACGTTAGGAAAAGTTATGTTCTAGAGAGCGAGAGCGACGAGGATGAGGAAATGGAAGATGTCGAGAATGAAGATGCAGGGGCTGACAGTATTGACGAGGACGAGGATGATCTGGACGACGGAGACGAAGATGCCGATGGAGATGTCGATATGGATATACCGCCTCCACCACCCGTGATCAAAATTTCCAAGGCTCGGTCAGGAGCAACAACTATTGTTGCGAAAGCCCCTACTAAGGTTGATCATAAGACCGTTGAGCAAAAGGAAGCTGAAGTCGGTAGCGATGATGAAGAGTTGAGTGACTTGGAAAGCGATATTGAAGAAGTTGACGAAGAAGAAGGAATGCAGATGAATGACGATGAAGATGCGGAGGGTGAAGATGAGGAGATTGAAGTTGAGCTTGAGGATGATGTTGAGGATGATGAAGAACTTGACAGTGACGATGAAACACCTGGCATGGGAAGTCGTGCATCAACTCCAGATCTCAACAAACTCACCAAGCGACAGCGCGCTAGATTAGAGGAAGGTGGAGATGATGGACTCATGGCGCTTCCGGATGGTAAGTCTACATCATAAATTCGGTTAGCCGTACTAATATTTCTGCAGAGGTCCAAGTTAAGAAGCATCTGACTGCCGAAGAAGTAGCTATGAGACGTGTGGAAATGGCCCGCCGAAGAAAGAACCTAAGTGAGAAGCGCAATGAGGAAGAAAAGGTATAAGGCTCAGTCGGGCTCGTAGAATAATTACTAACAACAAATAGATGGAAACCATCAATAAGCTTCTCAAGAAGCAAGCACCCAAAACAAATGCAAGACGCAACGGCTTCAATCCTTCAGCTGCTGATGGATCACCTGAGTCCGAGCAGAAGCCTGATCCAGTTTTTGTTAGATGGGTTAGCAATAAGGATGGCAACCGTGTTGGTGTTCCAGTGGAGTGGTTAGACGGTCCCATCGGCGCTGTTTTCCAGGGAGGTATCAAGCAAGCTAGTAAAGGAATGGGTGGAAAGTTGATAGAAGAGGTTGCATGAGGGAAAGATGATTTCAATGGAGATTGAAGCTGAACCAAAGGAGTTGAATTGTATCGGGAGTTTCTAAGCTTTTTATTGGGTAGTTTTACATTGGGTAGGGGCGTAAGAAGTAAGGCATGTCAAGTTACATATGAAAAGTGCTCCTTCAAAAAAAATCAAAGGTTCCACAAGTATGAACTTACTAGCCAGTCGACCTTGTGGTTCCACCACCCAAGCAAGAGCACCTACGTTGTAATAGTCAGACATGGTAGCGTGAAACCAACGTAAGCTAAATTCTAAATACAGAAGAGCACATGAAGTTAAATTGCACGAAAAAGCCAATTTTGTTACTCGATCTCTGCTTTGCCTCAGCCTTCTTGAGTACCATTTGGCGTTTCTCTGGCCCGCCATCACCACTAGCTTGGCATATTATTTATGCTGTCAGGTAGATTCACAACAACTTCAGTAGCTAAGTCTTGCTACTACTAAGACTCTATTCTGAAAACGTCAATAGATCATTCAGTTCAAGACAGTCGGAAGAAAATATACGGTTCGATCTATTGACGTATTCAAGAATAGAATCTTGGTAGTTGCACGTGGTTCACTAATTGGCTGTCGGTAGCTTGTATGCAAATGCTATCACTTTTGGGAAGTGTTATATATGAAGTATTTTTAATATTGTTTCTCAAGGCTTTATAGTTGCTGGTATTCTCCATTTTATTTAGAGATTCTAGCAGGGTAAGATGATTGGAAGGATACATGTACGATTTTTGAGCCAGACTGCTAGATTGGACGAATGGGAAAAGAGAAAAAAAGACAACCTGATATTTGAAAACCCTCTCGTGAAGGGATATGGCTATCTTTGTGGTAGTTAGTAAAGAGAATGGTGTTGTTGTTGCTGATAGTGTATACACGGTGTCATAAGCAGCCAAGCGAGGGGTGGGGTCCCAGAATTAAGCGAGAATGTTGCCATCATGGTGAAGCAGTCTTAACCCACTTCTTGACACAGCTCCTGGTTTACAAATTACAGTATATATTAGTTTAGGCTTCATAGATCAGACGGACTAAATGAATTCATGTTTCAGAATTAGCACACGAGCATGTGCTTACTCTAGCATATCTATGATAGTATAGAAGCTTATGTCTGGCCAACAACTTGTAAGCCCAGATTCTTAGAAAATGGGTAGATTGAATTGTTACCAGAAAATTTCCCAGTGATTGAAATACTCCAATAAGATGCATTGTTGTAGCGTGCCACTCACTCCACACGTTACTGGTGATTTCAAGCAGGTCGAAATATGAAGAGTGAAGAGTCGACTTTTAGGGGTGTATATCCTAGTATCTCTGAACCTAATTTACCAAAGATAGACGACATGGTTGACGATAACAGCAAAATAATCTCTGATTAACATCAATTCAGCGCCAAAAGATAATTGAGATAGTGCAGTAATATTATATTAGTAGCTTCAAGTGTCATGTGTCGAAACAAATATAGTGTAAATATTGATTGAGATAGTATTCAACTTCATGAGTGCTGATAGATACAGTGGTTCCCTATATAGTTTTATATTGTATATCTGAACCCCTTCTGTCTGATATGATCTTCGTCTTCATCACCAGCACCACTAAACCCTTCTGCCCGATCTAGTTTCTTGTTTTCCCAGCTTAACCAAAATCTCAAGACGATCGCCACAGCGGCACATAGTCCACAAAATAAAGAGAGCGTGATACCAGCAGTGAGATATCTGGGCTTCTGTGAATTAGGGTATAGGTAGCTTGTAAACAGATGCGTACAATTAGCCAAAGAATTAACCATAGCTAAGGCCGCGGCTCTTTTTGCTTTTGGTCTTGCAATGGTGGATGATACCCAGGAGAGAGTTACGTTAAATGCTGAGTAAACACCAAGAGTCATAAGGAACATAGAAGCGTAGCGGCCAGCAGTTGAGGTGAGAGTAACGCAAAGGATGTTTCCGAGCATAGAGACTGTAAGGGGTATGGCGATATGAAAGCAGCGTTCATTGGTCCTTCCACTATGAATTGAGTTTCCAAGCGAAGTGAAGAATGCGAGTGCGTAGGGTGGAGCTGTGAGAAGAAGAGTGGTGATTTTGTTGTAGCCCAGAGTCGAAACGATTGAGGGAAAGAAGTAGGTGTAGGCCATGCCAGTCAGAAGAGAGAATTGCATGAGGATGAGCATGTAGACCTTAGGGTCCTTCAGGGCTTTAACAGCTCCAATCCAGACACTCTCTCCATCTTCTCCATCTACAACTCCAGCGGCCTCATCGGCGATCCTGTGAATGGCATAAACTCGCTCTTCTTCACTCAGCCACTTTGCGTCTGGAGTGCAAGTTAGTGAAAAGATTAAGTGTGCTATCAAGAATAAATGAGACTGACCAGAAGGGTAGTTAGGTAGTACCGCAGCAGCAATGAAGGCAATCAAGATTGTAAAGCAGCCTTCAAGAATGAAAAGCCACCTCCAAGCTCGAAGTCCACCAACACCTTCCATTCCACTAAGAACTCCCGCGGCGATCAGTCCACCAAAGCAATTAGACAAAGTGTTTCCAGCATAGAGAACAGCAATTCTAACAACAAATTAGCGTTGATCTCGTGGATGATTTAATGTCAATATACCTTAGAGGTAGTTCCGATCGAGCATACCATGATGTGAGCATAAGTAGAGCTCCAGGGCTAAGTCTCGGTTAGTTTTATGAGTAGACCTTTTTGAGTACGGCATCTTACAAGAACGGAGCTTCGGCAAAACCCAGTAAGAAACGAATGGCAATAACTGAACCGTAGCTGTTGGCAGCTGCCATTGAAGCTGAAACCTAGAAATGAATTAGCTCAGTCGATAAGCCCGAGAAGGATAATCGGAAGAACTTACTCCACCCCAAAGTATTGCAGCGCATGCGAGATAAATTCCCGGTCTTGGAAACCTTGATAGGATGACATTTGACGGGAACTGCATAAGCAGGTATCCAACATACATGATCATCAAGCAAGTGTTGTACTGGTGATCCGTAAGTCCAATATCCTTCTCAAGTCCTCCAAGTCTGGCATTTGTAAAGTTGTTACGATCTAAAATGCTATGGAAGAGTTAGTTCTAGGTTTCACGGGTTTTATTCTATACGCACTTCAAGAGAAACAAAATGATCAACATGGGCATAAGCCGTAAGTCAATCTTACGGACTAATCTCTTGCGAAGAGCATTGATCTCAGCCGGACTCATGTGCTGTAGGCTCTCAGGAAGAGTGCCGGTGACATAAGGAACAGGCTTGAGCTGCTCTTCATGGATACTTTCGATGGTTTTCGGATCTAAAATCTTTTCAGACATGGTGTTTGACTCGTGGTTCCTTCAGGGGAGACTTGTCGTGAGGTATGATATGTTGGGGAGGGGAGAGATTGAAGATAGGATATGATATCTTTTGCTAGAAGCATCCAGCAAGGGGCTTTTATATATAGCAGTAAGGTCCATATCCCCCATATGTTGAACCTAGTTCAACTGGGGAAATGATGGGGTGGACAATAGTGTTAGAGCTAGAGCCTATGGCTTCAAAGCTCGGAAACATAAACTTGGGGAAACCCACTCTTGCCTTTCACCCCGGAAAGCGGGGTTGAAACCTCGTTGGCAAAACTAGTACGCGGAAATGCTACAAAGCATTCGGAAATGCTGGTGATGGAGAGGAGCCGTGCCGATTTGACGTATATCCTGTCTGAAACTGAAGATATGATCCGGAAACGATGTAAGCGTGGTATAAGACGTTTTCCGCAGCCGAGACTCCCACTCTCTTGCTCATCCGGCAGTCAATTGTCCGATCATGATCAAATGGTCATCTTCGTGCAGGAAGCGGGAGCACGCTACTATATTAGCAGTCTTTGTATTGAAGTATCCTTAATATTTGAGTCCAGCCTTGTATAGTATGATCTAGCTCCCTAGACTAGCAGATTGAGCAATTCCGAAAGCAGTGCACTTGTATAGTCCGACGACTTTATTGAAGCAGAAGCCAACTATCAACTACTTTACTGTATCTTGAAAATTCACAAATTCAGTGAATTATAAGTCCAGATTTGATCGTAGTTGTAAATCCAACAACAGTTTGCCATGCAATAAGTAGATCACCGAAATGCTAATACGTCAGTTAGAAAGTAGACATGCCACCATTGAATCACATAGGGAATACCCGTCAGTGCATAATAATTTGTCAAATATAGCAAGACTTGAATATATCTGTTGTAAATCATTGTATTCTAAGTGCACTCGCACAATAGAGCTTATAGTAACGCCTCTGGTATAATAGAACAGCCCCCAAATAATCTTAGAGCTCAAATTTTGCTCAAAAGGTCCAAAGCCTCAACAAGAATCTCATCGGCAGCTCCAGTAGCATCAATTGGAATAATATCGTCCTCTTCAACCCCAGGTGTTTCAAAACTTTGGAGTTGACTTTCAATCATGTTTACACCCATATAATGTCCTTCCCGTTTGCTCACTCTTTCTAGAATAATCTCAGGACTCAGTTCCAGAAGCAAAAACACGCTTTTCATCACCCGACTTTGTCGTAGCTCATCTCGGTAGCACTTTTTGAGAGCTGAACAGGTGACAACGATGTCCTTAGCTTTAGTCTTATTAAGCTCGAGTAAGGCGGTTGCTTTGATTGTCTCAAGCCATTCCCATCTATCCGAGTCTGCTAAAGGAACCCCATTTCTCATTTTCGCGATGGATTCCTCAGTGTGTAAGCTGTCGCCTTCAATCCAAGGAATACCCAGTGCTTCAGATAAGCCGGTAGCAACGGTTGATTTTCCTGTCCCACAAGGACCAGAAACAATGATCATGCGCTTCGTTGGAGCAGAAACCTCACCAGTGCGCCACGAATTAGCCAGGAAATATGATACGAACTTTTCAACTAGTTCGAGCTTGAGAACAGGCGCGCAAGCTAGAGCTGGAGATAGGAAACGAGCGAACGAGGTGTCGTAAATGAGAGCAGATTTTAGATTATCGTTGTCATATTTACTCGCGAAGAACTCCAGCAGCTTGATTGGAGGGTTTGCGACCGGATCCGAATTTGACTTGCGAAGTGCATTGATCCATTCTCTTTGCTCAAGCTCTTCAAATTCAAGGCCAGCTTTGTGAAGAGCCGGTAGTAGATCTCGTGTCCAGTGGAATGATTGATGATTCACAATGTTTGTCACACAAGCTCCCACAGATCCCAGAGAGATATCGCACACACCTGCAGCAACAGTGTCGACAGGTAACCACAAAGGATTCTCATCGAGCTTAGGTACCGCGCCAATGGTTAGAGCAGCTTGTAGCATTAAAGGAATGGCCTCGGTGGCATTCCAGATTCCATGGACCGTATCCCCAATCACCTGACCAATTCTGAGAACACGAGCTCGTATACCATAAGATTGTGCCGCAGCCATACAAATGCTTTCAGTTACCAACTTTGATTGTGCATAACCCATACCTTGCGCGTATTCAAGGCTTTCTGGAAGAGCTTCTGGCACGAAGCCAGCTTGACTGCGAGCAACAGCACTAACAGAAGAACAAAAGTTGAAGGTAGCTGGTATGGGGCGTTGAGCTTGAAGACATAAGGCCATCAGATTATGAGCGCCAGCTATACAATCTGCCTCAAAGCTACCGAGAGCTAAGTTAAAGTTGACAGACCAGGCACAGTGGATGAGTCCCGTAATTTTTGAGGAAAGCTCTTCATAGTGGTGTTTGCTAAGTCCAAGTGAAGCCTCACCAAAATTTGCTGGTAAAGAAGATATCTTCTTCCTAGAGTCTGGTGGTATACTATGATAAAGAGATCGTTCCCTCAATGAATTTATCACTCGAATACGTGCATTTGATGGAGAAGATGCACGAACGAGGCAGTAAACCATTTTCACATCGTCGCGCCGAACTAGTTGGCTGATAACATGTGCACCAAGAGATCCAGTGGCACCAGTAACAACCTAAAAACAGTGTTAGAAAAGCATCAAATTTTCAGGTTCTATAGGATGCTTACCAGGTACTGGCCCGCAATCACATTATCCACCGGCACATGCGGTGTAAATATGGAGTACTTGGTGATTAATTGTTCCATCTTCTCCACCACGGGAATAGTTTTTAGCTCGCCGCCTATGCGCATACGGTAGAGCTCTTTCGATAGTAGGTTAATAGAGGGGAAGTCAAATACAATATTTGCACCCAATTGCTTCTTGTTGGTTTGGAGGTTCTTGCTGAGCACAGTCCGAAGTTGGATAGCTTGAAGCGAGTCTACACCAAGAGAGAATAGGTCCGTATCATGCTGTAGACTATCTTGGGTATCCGGAGGCAGAATTTTGAGTAGTTCATCACGAATGTATTCTTTTAGTTCAGACTCAGACAAGCACAGCTCACCAGTAGGAACATCCGCCGTGGCATAAACATTCTCAATCTGATCGCAAAATGTACGATAGAATGCTGCACGAATTACCGTTCCTTTGTCGGTCCTTGGGTAAGATGTCCCGGTAGTGAGTACTTCAACCATGTCTAGACTCATCTGAGCATAACCGGGCATATCTTTGTTTGCCTTGCTTATAGCAGGTACCAACAAGTTGCGAATATCATCGGCAGAAAGGCCGGCTGCTGCTTCAGATGGAATGATCATAAGGCCAAGACGATTCTTTCCATTCCCAAACATTACCGCCTCCGTAACAATGGCTTCATGCCTAATTAAGTGCTCAAATGTGTTGGGAACAACCTTCTCTCCGTTCATAAGAACGATAGTGTCATCCAATCTAGCGAAGTATTTCCAAGCATCTGGAATCATTGGGTGCGGTGTGAACAGGTCTTTTGTCGCATAAGACCCGTCAGGTCTATTTGAGGCAACCTTGGAGGACCAGCCATCTAGGACCACAAGCTCATATATGCCCGGGCTCCTTAGTTCCCAGCTCAAATAGGGTCTGACAGCGTCGCCAGCACGAACATAATCCCATGCTTTATCACCAGCAGCTCTGAAGGATGTCATCAGTTGGCCAGTCTCGGTTCTGTACTCAATTAAAATTCATGAATTCGAAAGGACATTCAATAAGCTTACGTTCCATAGTGACTGATGAGATTTACTCCGTTATCCACGAGCTTTTTGCCTAGAGCACTATGTGATTGTTAGTGATCACAACGTGATGATATTGAAAAATAATTCCTAACGTCTTGGAACTGTGCCATGATTCAAGAATCTTTCATAGCCCAAAGAAGAACTTACTCAGGGCATGCAGAGCCTCCAAACATGACTATGTCAAGCTTCGCCAGAGCTTTGATTCCGTCTGGACTGTCTCCAAGGAGTTTTAACGCATATGGAACACCATAAAATATTTCAATGTTGAATTTGTGCATAGTATCCAGCAGATTTTGGCTGGTTAGTGGAAGTTTGGCATTATATATGTAAATCTGCTTCTTAGCGTGAATTGCCCGGAAAACACTGCTGACACCGTGTGCATGATAGAGCGGAAGGGTTATGAAGCCTCTCATATTAAGGTTGTTGGCGTAATTCTTTAATGCTGCACTATGGGTTTGATATATCGGCTTTGGCAGGCCAGTAGAGCCACTCGAATGAATGATCCACGAGATCTTTTTAGATTCAATCTCAGGCTGTAGATGTTTGCATAAGTTGGTATCAATGGGACCATCCCGTATCAGAAATTCGTAAGAATCAGAGGACGTAATATCATGGATCTTGAGCTGATCGCAACTTTCTTTAATCTTTACGGCAATGTCTTGAAAGGCAGGAGCAATGAGTAGATGCTTGGCTCCAGTGCTGAGGAGGAGTGAAGTATATGCAGCTGCGGAAATTCTGGTCGACAGGAAAAGAACTGTATGCCCTAGCTTTGCCAAAGCAAGTATGCTAATAAAGTAATCGAAATCCGAAGGCCCCAATAATCCAACGACAGTTTCTGGCTCTGAGGATGACAGGCGTTGGGGGATGATTTTCCTATATTTCTCCGCAACCCGATGTGCGTATACATCCAGTTGCCCAAAAGTATAGTCGACATAATCAGTTCCTGATGTTGGATAAGAGATGATTGGACTTTCAAAGGCTTCAAGTGCCCGTTGCCGGAGCAGTCCATCAATAGTAAAGGCGTGCCTTGTCTCAATTCTGGAAACTGTGGATTTTATGGTGATTTGTGATGTTTTGTGAGGCTCCTCGAACGTGCTCCACTCGCTATGAGTTGGAGACAAAACTTCAATGGCGGAAGGAGGCATAGCTCATATGGTGAAAGTGGGAAACTATAGCATAAAAAGTTTGGGTGAGAGGTGAGGATAGGGACACATGTAATTCTCAAGAGATAGATGCTCTGGGTTTTTGTGTATGTAGTGTTCCAATATAGATGCAATGCCAGTTCAAAAGACCAGAGAGGGGCGTCGTATAAGTCTTGAATCGTCCCACATTGAACGGTGATATACAATCATACATTCCGAGAACACATCTGCTGAGCTCGGAACGATGATCTGGGGAACAATTGCGGGGCATCGTCGCCGTCTCAATTCCGAAATCCTTCCGAATCGTTCGGAAACGTGAAAGTGGAGAACTGAGTTTCTCTACCCAACGAGTGGTTCCCTAGCCCGTATTTGATGGGCAAGATCGCATATGAATTATGCATTAGCACTTGTGGAGTGTAAAGCTCTGGTCATGTGTTATTGATAAATTAAGATATCTGCTAATTATTCTTAGCAAGTGATGCTACCATTTGCCTTAGTGCACAGGCTCCGTGTGCCGTATCGTACTATATCGAATGGAATATTTTGACCTTATTCTGAAAAAGGACAACTCGAAGTAAAAAGTAGGAATCGCTAAAATAATACTTCCATGTGTTTCCCCAATACCAGGTAAACTAAACGTATATTTGTTCGCCAGTGTTCAAAGCGTCAAATAGTTTGACATAATGCGGGTTTAAAGTAAAATATTCGCCAACTTTATTCGAACATAGTCATATCATGCATGCCCTCAGGTCCAAACTATGTCCGGCCATGCGATAGCCTAGATTTTCAGCTTTAGTTGAGGTTCCGGTACGAGCATGATCATAGTATCTAACTTACACAAGAATCAACTTCCGCCCAGCCTACAAGTTCGCTTTGTTGACCATAAAGCCCCATATCGAGCATGTTTTCATCAAATAACTCTCCAGACATGCTATCTGGTACTTGATACCTAAGCTGCTCTAAAGTATTAGGCTCATAAGTAGGTTCCTCCAAAATTTGTCCGGCTCGTTCATGCAGACCCTCACTTTCACTGGGTGTCCGAGCAGGAGTTCCCCCGGCTGAGTCAACCAAGTAAGGTGGTCTTCTAGGCTCAAATCGATTGCTAGGAATCATTATTTGCGCGGAGGTCTTCGTAGCATTCTCAAAACGAAGCATAACCTCCCTTTTAAGTTCATCGAGAATGATGTTGTACCGCCGAAATGGAGAAGTTGCTGCTGTTGTTCCATAGATACTCCGCTGGCATTTTTCTGCAGCATCGAAGTGCTGGATGTGTTTTCCGGTACTCCTTTGACCTGTGTGTACGCTGCATTGAATCGCGTAGACATATAATGTAGCAATAGCACAGAATGAGATGTAATGAGTAAACCAGTAAGGTTTTCTCATCCTACCTTGATCAACAAATCCACCGACTATATCCACCACAGCCACAGCTGCATCTATGCATTCCTTTACTCCAACGCCAGATTCACCAGAGTAGTGCTCCAGTGGCTTACTCAGGTCTGCAAAACGATTAAGAAGTAGAGGTCGATTGGCGAAAATAAGAGCATGCAGATAAGCAAGTCTTAGTACAGTGCTTTGCCGTTGATAGATAGGTATTAGCATTGACGGATCCACTTTATCTGGTTCAAGAAATGCTGGCAATGAATTCTTCCATGCCTTGAGGTTAGTCGTATGTTGGTGAGCGATTTCGTGCAACTCTGTATTGATACTATTATTTGTGGGATAGAGATCACTTGATATTGATCCGACTATCTTAGCTAGTCTGAAGAATGAATAAATGGATTAATAAACATTTCGTAAATGAAATATAGGAAGAAACTAGTAGTAAAGATATGACTTACTTGGCGTGGAAAACTGGTCCATCCGAAACCGACATGCTTTTGGAGGGCTTAGATTGCGCAGCATTCCCTATAACAGACAACTCAGCATCATTCAGCCTGTCAGGAAAATGCTGATCAATATCGTCGTCGCGAAAAATTCGTGGTCGCCCAAGTATCACACTGAGGTATTTATCAAGAGTATAGGCACTCCAAAACACTTGCTTTCGAATTTCTATATCAACTAAGCTCGAGGAAGTGCCGAACAATTGAGAGTAACGTTTTCGGTGGAGCCCGAGAGCCAGTATCATTTGAGTAGTAGTTCCAAAAGTGTACCAGGCTTGGTTAATACGAGATGAGGCCAATAGGTATATGCAAGATGCGAGCTTTGCTTGAACGGACTCCAAACGTACAGGTCCTGTTTCATTTAACAGCCTGTGCTCAGCTGCTGTAAACAGAATGGCACTAACGTACATCAGCGCGAATTAATAATTCCGGTCAGAGAACAGTACCTTTCCTTATTGTCGTCTAAATCTCCTTGATTGCTGGAATTAAGAATACTTGAGTCTTCTCCATACAGTTTCGCAGTAGCTAAAACCAGAAAACATATTGCAGCTTCTGCATTAGGGAGGTGGGTTTTGGAATTGGTTTTTACTTTTTCATTTTCGTCACATAGTCGCTCAAGCCACTCTTCAACTGCAGGACGATGTAGGAACCTGTAGGTAGGCATTGCAAAGTCAAAATATCTATTGAGCAGGTCCTTAGCTTCTGTTCGATGAGGAAGTACCAAATCTGAAATGGAATATTTCGTGTAACATCCATCGCCGAAGGAAAATATTGAAGTTTCTGATGTGGTTCCATTATTAATGTTGCTCGTTCTTGCTGCCGCAAGATCTTGCTTGAATCTCCTTTGAGCCCGGTGTAAAAATGCTATTCCGGAAGTTGGACCAGTGTAGTGACCCTCAAATCGTGTTTCATCTGGCTCCTGAGAGCTGCGTGATGATTTCCCGTGGACATCCAAGGAGGGGTCACCGTGTACTGGTATGGGAGGAGTTACAAAAAAAACGGTTTCTTCCCTCGGAGGGCTTGTGGTTGACTGTAATCTCAAGCCAGCTCCTTCGAGAGCAGTTACCTGGGTACCATCAATGAGCTCGGGATGTGGAGGCTTTCCTCGTCGATGCTCGGCGTTATACTGGCAGGTGAGATGATGGCTGCTGCAACGAGAGCAGGGTTGAGTACCACTACATTTAAGTTTTCTCCTGCAAGATGAATTTCTGTCAGCTATATGTTCTGAATATTATCACCTCATATACAACAACGCTAAATTTAAATCCTCCCAGATTGGTAAACTGTATGATACATTCAAGCTCGAATTTAATACGACGCCTCCGACCAACAACTTTGAAGTTATCGGGGAAAGGGCACTACTCTCTGAGTTGCAACCCAAACGGGGTTGATGTCTTATAATCTCGTTGTATCAGACTGTTTGAACAATAGGGCTCGAGGGTGAGCAGTTGGAATATGAAAGCAGTAGTTTCGCGTAGGCCAATTTTAATAGCAGGGCGGTTACATTTTGCAAGAATCACAAGCTCTAGACACTTTCTTCCTCTCGTCCTTGTTTACCCCTCTGGACGAGGCCTGCCGCTTCCTCTTCTGTCCTGGTTCAGGCACAGGTGAGGTGCTGATAGCGTGAATTGGGGAGCCTGCAGCCCTCGGGCTGGAGCCATGTCCATTGGTGTTACGATCAGCTGAAACCGAACCTGGCAGCGGAGATCTAATCTGATCATGACTTGGCGTTGTATTCCCGAGGAAGCTGGCAATAGATTGAGGTGGAAATGGATTCATCGTCAAGCGAGCGATGTCATTGGACTGCCATCACGTGCTGGAATGGAGAGGGTATATTAAAGTTGGGCTTGGGTACGCAACCGGAAAAGCTACGACTGATGCCAGAGAAGAGGAACAGACAGAAAGGAAATGGAAAAGGACGTGGGGTGATTAATAGGTCTCTTGGCTATGGCTGCGTTCGCGTAGTGTGCACTCTTAACCATTTCCGAACATCTCGGAACGTAGTTTGCCAAGTCTCATAGCTTCCGAACGGAGGTCCGCATTGCCACATCTTTTCCGATTGCGATGTAAGAATGGATAATATACATCCGACGGAATGTAAGTATCGGCTTACGCTAAGTAATCGACATGCTCAAGTAGTCTTGAAATCCCCAGAGATGATTCTCTATTTCCATCTTCCCAGAATCGTTGATTGAACATTCTCAGTTTACCTTTGCTTCATTTATATCACCTTACCAAATAGACCTCGCAAAATGGCACTCAATCGAACTTTCACCCTCAATACAGGTGCTAAAATCCCGGCGGTTGGGTTTGGAACTTGGCAAGCTGCACCAAAAGAGGTCGAGAAGGCCGTCGAAGTTGCATTAAGATCTGGATACAGGCACATTGACTGTGCTGCCATCTATCGCAACGAGAACGAGGTCGGGCTAGGCATTCAGAACAGTAAGGTGAAGAGAGAGGATATTTTCATTACTGGAAAATTATGGAATACCAGCCATAGGCCAGAAGATGTGGAGAAGGCGTTAGATAAAACTCTGAAAGATCTGGGAACAGATTACGTTGATCTATATCTGATGCATTGGCCATGGTAAGTGTAATAACTCTGGTGAGGCTGGATATTTTACTGAGAGGCGAAACTAACAATCAAACTAGTGCTTTCCAGCCAGGCGACAGATGGTTTCCCTTAGACTCCAATGGTGTTTTTGAGCTAGATGATGTCGACCCGTCCGTCACGTGGAAAGCAATGGAATCTTTGATCGAGACTGGTAAAGCAAAAGCCATAGGAGTCTCAAACTTCAATATCCCCCGATTAGAAACACTTCTGTCAAGCTGTAAAGTAAAACCAGCCGCAAATCAAGTAGAGGCCCATCCATACTTGCAACAGCCCGCACTCCTCGAATTTTGTAAGAAGAATGGTATTCTTTTGGAAGCTTACTCTCCACTCGGAAACAACCAAACTGGTGAGCCCCGTACAGTAGATGATGCGAAAGTCCATGAATTAGGGAAGAAGTTGGGCAAGGATCCAGGTCAAGTGCTGGTCAGTTGGGGAGTTCAACGTGGTCATGTTGTTTTGCCCAAATCTGTTACGGATTCCAGGATTGCAAGCAATTTTCAAGACTTTGAAATACCCGAGGCCGAATTTGCAGAATTGAACGCCTTGGAGCGTCATAAGCGTTTCAATTTTCCGGCTCGCTGGGGGTACGACATATTTCAAGAGCTAGGAGAGGAGGCCGTGAAGAAGATTGCCAGGGAGGCTGGAGAGGAAAATAAAACCAAGTTCACTGTATAGTGTGTGTAAATTAAAACACTGAGGCGACTAATATCGAATAAAACATAAACAAGTATGCTCTCCAATGCCATATCAATTCAATGACGTGGTGACCAAGCCTCGAACAAAACTTACATGCATACTTTTACGTTTCTGTTGACCTAGATTTTTCTCCAGCTGTAATCATGACTTAGCACCAATCTGCATGAAAGATATGCCGGGAGTTGTTCCCTTTCGGTACACTGCGAGCCCTGCCCACACTACCCAAGGAATGGGTAATCGTCGACAGTATATATTTTTGAAACCGACTGCGTTATTCTCTAGGGATATTCATCAAAGTATCTGTAAAAGAGGGATATCACTTAGGTCAGATGAGAAAAAGACCAGGTTCCTACCGTGCAAACATTCATGCAAATAATGCTCTGCCATGACTAAGTCCGTAACATCCACACTCTCTAGACCTATGATATCCATCACGCTTGTATACAAACTAGAACGTCGTAGGAAACCAATTCTAGCGTAGAGGAAGCTGTGGGCTTGAGGTTGCCGTGATGTAGCACACTCTGCTACATGTAGTCCAGCTTCAATGGTTCCAGGCTAACAACAGATCTCACAATTATAATACGCTTTAAAGCTTGGATTGTTGATAATGAATATTTGCTTTGATATGTTTCCTCTAGATGGATTTAGAAAAAACGCTATGCCTACGCACCGGCATGGAGAATGTATCCTCCATCAACTGGAATTGTGACCCCATTCAAGTACTGATTCGTAGCAGCAAAAAGGATGGCTCCTGCCATATCTTCATCCTTGCCTGGTCGATGTGCGGGAACCTTTTCATACTTCTCTTTTTCGATATGACTCTTCTGATCCTCCCCACTCTCTCCTGCGGTCATCTCGCTAGGGAAGACACCTGGAGCAATACTGTTGATTCTTATCTTCAATCCATTGCCAGCAACTTCGGAAGCTAGGAGTTTAGTCAAATGAATAGCAGCTGCTTTGCTGGCATTGTAGCCAAAATGATGCTGAGCGGATTGTACGATTCCAGAGATGGAAGATATATTGATGACTGTACCAGAATATCCATGATGAGATTCAGTCGCCTTTTGAAGAAGAGGTAGGAACGCGGTTGTCATGAAGAATAACTGAGGTACATTAGTACGGTAGGTATTGACCCAGTCATCAAATGTCGAGCTCTCGTCATCAAAAAGGTTCTTCTTCATCTCCTCGGCAGTTTTAGATTCGGTCGTTTGCGTATTGCCAGCAATTCCAGCATTATTAATGAGTATACAGAGACATTTTTCACGGCCTTCGATTTCCTTGACAAGTCTCGCGATTTCGCTCTTCTGTGTAATGTCGGCAACAAGAGGAATTATCTCGCCAGCGATATCTTGACCATGTGACTTAACGACGTTCTCAAGTTTCTCTTCCGTACGCCCAACAATATACACTTTGGCGCCATTTACGGCCAACGCTTGTGTCGCCATCAGACCAATACCACTTCCCCCTCCAGTGATCAAGGCTACCTAGAATATCACTTAGTGTTCTAAATTTCATATTTCAGATGAGCCGACATACTTTTCCCTTGACATTGAAGACTTCGCTTAACAGAAAGTTATTGTTGGTGCTTGATTGAGACATGGCTTTGAATTGATGTCGAAAAACTGAGGTTCCGTAGTTTAATGCAGTTCTCTTGATTGTTCTTGCTTGCAGCATTTCAATGATGAATGCAGAGGGGTTTGATATGGTGCGTAGGAGGTCGGGTCATAACTAAATCATTTTTGGTGTGACGTCAACCATTACGTCTATTTACAATGATGAACGCGAGAAACATTACATTTGCACTGCGGAGATTAAATTTGAAATTTAGTGTGGTAATACATATGCGATTTGAGTTTCAGACAGATGGTTTTTTGAAGGCGGATGGATAACTTGCAATCATTCTAATTTATATTCTGTTGATTAACAGTATCTCGTTCCGCCTGCACTCTACTTAGCCGCCTCCTCCTTCCATAGCCCATCTGTAACACCACGAGTCCTAAACCAGCTATCGACATCCCTGTGAGAATTGTAAAAGTCCATCCTGCCCCAATTGCATTGACCAGAGGAAGTACAGCGGCAACTCCTCCAGCTCCCATTAGGCATCTTAGCAAATTGATAGCTGCTGTAGCTGACGCTGCTTCCTTGGGGAAAATATCAACCACAAGCGTTGACACGACGCTAATCATTGAGGTCGATGACCATCCCATGATGAAAGTACATATAATCGGCACTGATATGTGAATCTTATATTGTATAGTCCAGCCAAATGTCAACACTGTCGCACACTGTAAAGCACTCCAGAGCCAGACAGTGCGGAGCCGAGCTCGCTCTAATGGAAAATCCTCTGGACGACCCGTGTGACTTTCTTTAAAGCGACGATAATCGCGGTCAAGGAATTTGCCAGTTGTCAAGGTGCCGATTATGCAACCAAAGCCGTTCCCGAGATATGTCAAGCCAATGTTGAGATCGCTGAGGCCATAGGTCTTCTTGAAAAGCGTTGACATAACCGTTATGATCATTTGCCATACCGTGTAGTAAAAGGCAGCAAAAATGATGATATAGGTTACTTCGAGGCCAATGAGAATTTGGATAGAACCTAGGAAGTTGATGGGTGGTTTTTTATTTATTTCCCGAGGAGCTGCGCATACTTCATGAGCTCCAGAAGTTTCCAGATCACCCTGGCGAGAGTGCCGTCTCTGAATCCAGGATTGCACCGAGGTCGCCAGTCCTTTGGTAGGTATGGAGCCATTGCCAACAAGAGATCTAAGAGTTTCTGGTAAAACGACGATCATTACAATGAGGTATACACCACTGTAAATTGCGAGAAACCAAAATATCGCCCTCCACCCAAGACTCTGTGAAAATATTCCCCCCAGAATTGGACCGATTGCCACAGGTGTCAGCAATCCACTCTGGTAGATTCCCATATATCCACCACGCTCTTCCCGGGTGGTGATATCTCCAATGACACCTGCTCCAATCGCTATAGTGCTTGCACTCCCAGTACTTTGAACGCATCTCAAGACAATCAACTGGGCAAAAGCACGAGTTTCCGCAAGTCCAATGCATGCACCAAAAAATATGATAAAAGTAAAAATGTAAGTCACCCTACGACCATGAACGTCGGCAATAGCTCCCCAAATGCTAGGCGATAAACCCTGAAAGATCAAATAGGCGGTTACGGTAAGGTTCACCATTTCGGGCGTCGTCCCTAAATCAAAAGCAACTGATGGAATCGCTGGGTGATAGATATTTGACGATATACCAGAGAATGTGGCAGCAATAGAGACCATGGTAACAATAAATGCTTTGTATCGAGGCGAAAAGATACTATAAGGTGGCGATTCGACCACCAAGCCAGCGACGACTTCATCTTTACGTTCTTCTGTCATCTGACCGTCGAACTCGCCTTTAGAATATAAACGATAATATAAGAAGTAAAATCATGAAAATTGTATTGCCAAAATTTTCTAATAACAAAACAGTGGCCGATGTAGGATGAAGGGATGCGAAAGGGCCCCACTTCTACCTTTCGTCGGCACATTGTTCCGATGGTAGTTTTCCCTGCGAAACAAAAAGTCAAGTTCACGTCTACAGTCAGATTTGGCTTCCAAAGCTAGCCACTATTTAGGTAACGTTTCGAAAATAACAGAAAGGGGTATTCTGATGTTAGCCGAGTGATCGGGGAGTACCTGAAATAGGATGTGGAGCCAAGTCAAAATGCTTGGGCTGAAAGCTTCTAATAATCATTCGGATTTGTTCTTAACTTCGTGATATTCTTTTAATTCTTTTAATTCTTTTTTTTTCTTTTAATTCTTTTAATCTTTTTAATTTAAATAGAACGAACCCTGATTCACACTCCAGAATACTATATTTGAACGTCCAAACAAGTCTTTGATGCATTTAATGAACTGCAAGTGCATTCTAGTGCAGGTGCAAAAGCTCGACATAAAATTGGCCACCAGTGGGAAACAGATTTCTGCCAATAGCTACAAATGGATATGATTAAGCTAGCATCCTATTCGCACATTTCTATTAAAAAAATGTTAATAATTATTATGCTGCATTGCAGGGGAATATGAATCATAAGCCATGTAAAATAATACACGTTCAAAGCTTCAGAATTCTAAGGCTTAGACAAAGTGGGTTTTCAATTTGTCCTAACTAATGGGCCCTCCTACTAAATGACTGTATGTATGTATTCTGAAACTCGTACCTGATAACAAATTGATAAATTCGAAAGAACGAGTGTAAGAATTAAAAATCGGCTCTCCGATTGCATGCAGAAGAAATCGACCTACAAAGTTGACAACCAATGTAGAAATGATGAAAATAAAACGAAGGTCTTCCGGATCCCGTAAGCTTCAAGAGTATCAAGAGGATAGACTATGAGTAAGCTCTATACGACTGAGACAGCATCATGTATCTGAAGCTTCCCAGAGTATAGTCCAAAATGGCGCTTGCATGCCTTCCAAGCCTCAATCGAAGCTACATAGACAGCCAAGCTCCCAAAGACGATACCCCACTCCCATGATATAGCTTTGTGTTTGAAAACAGTCAAGTTAACAACGGGTACGTAGATCACGGGGAATGTGATCACGAAACCAGCCACAACTGCCCACAAAAGGAATCGGTTGTATGTTAGCGCTTTGAAAACTGCGCCTTTTCCAGGGAATCTGGCAGGGTCTAAGTTGAATAGTGATCTAGAGAAGTGCTTCACCTCCCAGGCAGTGACCAGTAGTATGAATGATAGGACTGCAAAAACGGTAGATCGAGCTTCGAAAACGACATCACAGGATGAGTTCCACTCTTCGTTGCAATCGATTCCGAGGTTTCCATTGCCAGCTCCGAATACTACGATAATGAAGCTGACAAGGCAAAGAACACCAGCCACAGTACCATAGACCATTTTGTCAACTATCAGCTCCCACGTAAATACGCCTGCTTTCAAGTCTCGAGGTGGTCGGATCATGATATCTGCTTGAGCTTCTTCAAGACCAAGCCCAAGAGCAAGGAAGGACGAAGTAATCATGTTGACCCAGAGAATTTCTAGAGGGCTTAGTGGGAAGACAGCATTGCCGTCACTATCTTTGAAAGCTAGGGCAATCAGCAGTAGAATGACTTGAGAGATATTGGACACAAGAAGATGTAGTAAAAACTGTAAAACGTAAGTTTGCGAATCAAATGAGGTGAAATTCCTTACCTTCTGAATATTATCGAAAAGCCGGCGACCTTCTTCAACAGCCTTGACAATCGAGGCGAAGTTGTCATCTGTCAAAACCATATCTGCTGCGTCTTTGGCGACATCTGTGCCAGCCAGGCCCATGGCTATGCCCACATGGGCACGTTTCAATGCCGGAGCGTCGTTTACTCCATCGCCAGTCATCACACAGAATGCACGTCGGCGATCTAGAGCTTCAACCATGCGAACTTTGGTGGTCGGACTGCAACGAGCAAGGACAACTGGGAGAGATTTCAGGCTATCAATCTCGTCATCTGTAAGCTTATCAAAATCTTGCGCTTTCATGACCGCAGCTTCGTGTCCAGGCCGCAAAATCCCAACTTGTTTTGCGATAGCTGTAGCTGTACTGATATGGTCGCCAGTTAACATATGCACCTCAATTCCCGCTCGGTGACACTTCTGAACAGCACCCAGTGTCTCAACCCGAGGGGGGTCATATAGTGCCACTAAGCCCAACATCCTAAGTCCTGACTCTGCGAATGATCGATCTGACAAAAGATCTCTATCCGAACTCTCTACAGATTTGCTAGCTACACAGAGCACTCGGAGACCATCGCTAGCCATATTTTCCAATTGAGTTTCTAATAAGGCTCGATCCTTTTCTGCAATGTTGAGGATTGGCAAGATAGCCTCGCTGGCTCCTTTTACTAGCACATTAATGTTTCCATTTCCTCCCATTTCGAAAGCCATTGACATTCGTTTCAAGCTGGAGTCAAATTGATGTTCCACTACAGCTTGTTTCGAGAAGCCCTCAAGGATAACACCATTTTCGCGCCGAAATCGCATTGCCAAAACCCGCAACGCGACTTCAGTTGGATCGCCATGTGCCTCCCATGTGGTAGTATTAGAGGGTTTCTCATCAGATCCAGTTGTGGACGAGTCAGCTGAGCTGGCTAGGGTTTTCTTGCTCACTGTAGCAGAATTGCAAAGTGCCACGGCGTCAATTAAGGGCATGGATTCCTGTATTTGCTTGTGCGATATAGCATTCGAGATGGACATTTTTTCACCACTAACGGATAAATGACCATCCTTCGGATCCAAGATATTCGTGACATTCTCGATTGACATGATCCCCAGCTGAGGGGTCCACACTTTATGGACTACCATCTTTCCTTGCGTTAATGTACCAGTTTTATCTGAACAGATATTTGTAACACCACCAATAGCTTCAAGAGAAGCCATCTTCCGAACCACAACGTTCCCCTGGGCCATAGCCTTCACACCAACAGCAATTGTAACAGTCATAACTGCAATGAGTGACTCGGGGATAACAGCCACAGCCACACAGATACCGTAAAGAACAACTTCGTTTTCGAGATCCCATTTGTTGGCGGAGAATACGATGATGGCGAGTAGTATGGCCAGCCCGAATAGCATAATTGCGAATTTGCTTAACTTGACTTGCATAGGGGTTCCTACTAGGCCAAGAATGCTTTTCAGACCGGAGACGAATTTTTTCCAGAATCGTCGAAGGAATCCAACCTCCTCATCAGAGTTCTTCTGCGCACCATTTCGAAGAAGTTCTGCGACGTTCCCTATTTGAGTCTTCATTCCCGTAGAGATTACAATTCCTGTACCACGGCCTTTTGAAACAGTGGTAGATGCATACGCAATATTCAAGCGATCTCCAATAGCTACATCAAGACCAAGTGCCAAAGCCTCTGAGATCTTCGTAGACGGTAACGATTCACCTGTGAGCGATGCTTCGTTTATTTCGAGGTTAACACTTTCAGAAATTCTCAAGTCCGCCGGAACCATAGCACCATTAGACATGATTACGATATCTCCAACAACGAGGTTTTCCGCCTTCACGGTCTCTAGTCGGCCTTCTCGTAAAACCACCGCGGTTGGGGCCGCGAGACTAAGCAGCGACTGCATTTGCCTTTCGGCTCGCAAGTCTTGAACGAAGCCTAATACGATATTGAGCAATATAACTGCACTTATAACTGCTCCCTCTATGAAATCAAGTGTTCCATAGGAAAGAGCCATTGCTATTAAAAGCACCTAAAATAATATGAGCATTGATCTACTGGAGAGTGTCGTATAACATTTTGCCCACTTACAATCGTCAAGCTATTTGATACTTGTCTGAGAAAGATCTCTCCAATAGAGACTTTTCCGGCATCTTCAAGTTTGTTTGGTCCATTTTCATGGAGGAGGGTTGAAGCTCGTTCTGTAGATAGTCCATGTCTAGGATTGTCAGAGAATTGTATAAAGTGAGGGAGTAGTGAGGTGTCAATTATATTACCTGGGATCAATATCTAGGAAGGCAGTAATAGCCGTGGTATCAAACATATGGGCGGACTTTTGATTGCCATCCCATAGTGTAGGCAAATGCTTCCCGACTTCGTTAGAAACGAGACTGATGTTGCCTGTGGAGAGGCCATCTTCAACGCTTCCGAACCTTTTCTGTTTATTATCGCTCTGGATTGCTGGGGGCCTTCGTATAGGAGGTTCATCAAGGCCGTCTTGAGTCTCTTGACCATCGATCTGGCTTTGGCCATCGACTTGCAGCGTAGAACTAATAACCATTCGTAGATTGCAGTAAAAGGTCACAAAAGGGTCAAGATTGAATTTAATCGAGCTTTTAGAGGTTGGTGAACTCTTCAAATAATTAGAAGAGGAAGTACAATTTGATTACGAAGAGAAGAGAAGAACCGGGGGAGTTCTTGGAATGGTATAGATCTAACACCCGAGCGTGGTGCGCAGACGGTGGGAAGTCGTAGCTTGTTGACCTTCCAATTGTGTCACGAGTAGAGGATGCCACGCAGCTATTAGCTCTTGGAAGTCAGAAGTGTATTGGCAAAGCGGGGTATGGAGGTATAATACTCGTGAGCCGACATTGCAATTGTCACCATGATTGGAGCAACACAGCAGCCAATGGTCCCAAGCTCTTGGTGTACATCACTGATACTTGGCCGTATGGCGCAGTCTTTGTTATCAATGGGAGCGGGGAAACAACCTTAAATCGCCACGTCGGATATGGACGTGATAACTCTACTGTGTACAACAGTATACGATATACAAAATGACAGTCTCGTGCACTACACGGTTATGTAATTGATAATCATACCGCTGAAGCAGTGTTAATAGTTGTCGGATGGCGTTGACCCAACTTCCACTACGATATCTCATCACATATTAATGTGTAGAATAATGGAAAAAACTATTTGAACTTAGGGTACGTAATTACTATGCTACACTGCTAAGAAGCAGGTTTAATTGTTTCATGTGTGGCTAAGCCAACTTATCATTTGCCTTTTGAGATTCATACGATATACGATAGCCAAGGCACTATCATATCCTTTCTCTGGGCAGCAGGATGACTCTTGTCTGGTCACAGATATTTTAGAGCCAGAGCAAGCGGTTTGCATACCCGTAGTCACTGGCAGTAGGCCTCACTCCAAATAGACTTTAGCAATATTCTGCTTGGTCTCTGGACTAGACGTGAGAAGATGCTAATATGAAGAGAAGTCGTTTAGAGACTGTGAACAATAAATCGAAGAAATATGCTAGCTCGCCATACCTATTATAGACAAGTTCTACCTCTTCTGTAAACACCACACTTAAAGCATCGAGATCATCAGACGTTGAACATAAAAACTACACATATTTGACCCTCAAACTTGGCTAAATCTCAAGCTCCGCCACTCCTTTCTGAGCTTTTTTTCTGTTGTTCTTCAACCTTGATTGCCATTTCCAGCACCTCAAACCCCAACCGTCGCGCCGTAACCTCATCCATCTTCCCTGTCTCGGGGACTCTCAGGATGATGCTAAACTGCTCTCTGATAACCTGTACAGTACCTGCACTCTCAATATCTGCTCTGTCGGCCCTCGTGGTATAAACAATAACGTCAGGGCCAATGATACCCCGCCAGAGAGTTGCCATCCATTGCCAGTGGTCTACCGGAGCATATTCATCGTTGATGGGAACCCGTTTCGCGAAGTCATCGGACGTGGTGAGCGAAAACCCTGCTGGCAAAAGAGCGATGGGTAGCACCTTTTGCTTCTGGTCATTGAGCTCAACAGTACTGGAGTTGAGGACGGGGTCGAGTGAGAGGCTTTTGACTTCGGAAGGGGGTGTGATGATGTGTTTCGCAATTTGCTGTGATTTTTTATGCCAGCTGGAAATTACGGTAAGGTATTCCAGAAAATGATCTTCCACCGATTCATTCTCTGAGGGTGATCTGGAGAAACGTTCAGTTTCAGATATCTCTGTGCCAGCCGGCAGTGATGTAGATTTGATTAAATGCTGGGCACCAGTCCATGTTTTGACCGCACAGGACGGATCTTTATTGAGATAATCTGTAATAAACTCTCCGATTGCCATAATCAGAGGTTTATCGGAGCCTTCAATAGCCACAACAGCACCACGAATCGCTAAAGTTGGATTGGCTATACCAGGTGCTCGGAGTGGAGGAGCAATCTTTTTCAGGACTTTAATCTTATTCAAGACTGGGATTGTCATAATCATAGCCTCTACTCCCCGAGCCTGGCTATCATAAGTCTCTGCTGCTGTTCCCACAGACCTCACTTGTGTTTGTAGGGGAGGTAAACGCAGAGATTCGTCATATCCTTGTCGTTGGTGGTATGGATATCGTGGCACCGTGGGGAGCTGGGGCGGATGACTTATGGTTTCCGGCTGGAGAAGCATCTGTCTCGGTCCTGGTAGCGACTGCTTGTAGCCTGCGACAGACATTGGTGATGCACGAGAAAAACGTTGCAGGGCATTTGATCCTGGAGATGATGACGACCAATTGTTGCCATAAGGCATATCATTGTATCTTCGTCGTTTCTGGTCAGGAGAAGGGCTTAGCATATCTATGTCTTCATCTACTTCGCCGTGAGTTCGAAGTGGTTTGGGACGCTGATGTGGTATACGTCGACGACTTTGCTGGTAAGGAGGTGGTGCACGAGGACTATCCATAGTGTTGTTTGGCATTTGAAGATGAGTCGAGCTCCCTGAACGATCCATGTTTGTGAATTCTCTGGTAGCGGGTATAAAATACGGGACGGAAATATCTCTTAGTCCAGACCCAGAGTATGGGGGAAAGCGGTCATAGGGTGTAATAGGCGTGCTTGGTGTGGATATGTATCTACCATTACACTTTGCACATCGCACTGGATTGTCGGCAGAGGACGTGGATAATGGACGCACACCATGCGGTCTGCCTGCTCGTCGAGGCTGGTAACGATATCCAGGATATTGCAGCCGGTGTCGTTGCTTTTCTTCCTATACGCGAGAGTCAATAGTGTGTTTCGTAGTTTTGCAGATGTGGTTCGTAATCCTACCTCAGCGAGCCTCTTCCAGTCGTTCTTTACTTCTGGAGCCTGGTCTCTCCACTGCTCGCCGATTATTTTCGATATTTCAGGATTTGCAAGCCCAGGATGCTGAGCAATGACCTGTGCTTGATGATGTTGTCGGTAAAGAATAAATGCTTCAAAGAGATGTTAGCATTAGGGCCATCAAAGAGCTCTAAGGACAAACAAAGGAGCATAATATTGCGAGTCTCTCGAATACCAATCGATTTTTCACAGTCTGAGAAGATAGATCACACACCATTTCGTGGGCGAGGTATTTTGGGATCTGGCTGACAAAGGCAAACCCGTTCTGTCGTTGATCCAGAGCTAGGAGGATCATTACTGCTGGCACTGCTGAGTGTAAGATCTCCGATTCCCGGAGGGAGGCTCGCAGTATTTGTATTCAGAGAAGCTACTCGTCTTCTTGTGATACGTTGTGGGGGAGAAATGGGAGTCGGGGGTTCTGAATGCTTGTCTGGATGAGTTGGTCTCAGATAAACTCTTTTGCTGCAGTCTCTCAAGATGCTCACTGGAGACCTTGAGATAACCAGATTCGATGAGCTTGATTCTACTGGGTCTGGCATGATAATGCACAATCACCCCGGACGGGAAAACAGAATGTAGTTATTAGTGCATAGAAGCCTGGAGAACTGAATGTGAAAATGAGAATTTGAAAATAAGACAGATAGGCTTCTTCTTGTTCTTGAAATCCTTTGTGCGCAATGGCCATTGATGGTCCTACTTAAAAAAAACAATGAGATCTCCTAGCAATACTACCATGGTCAATATTGGTTGTGCCATTATTGACGGAGTGATGTCTTTGTTGTCTCGGGTGATCCGTCCTAGCTGATACAACTTGCATGCATCCAAGTTCTTTGTTGGTACACACATCCAAATCACCGTTCCCAGACTGTGCAAGCATATACAAGGGTAGTATTCGGATCAACAGATCACAGAAGGTATTCATCGCAAGCTGGAATGCTCATAAGGAATGGAAATTAGTTTGACCAAGAATGGGTACAAACTAGCCAACATTTCAACATCGACGCTGATTTCCCTACGACTAACTCCAACTCATTGACCTCGCCACCTTGATTTGATTACTCTTACATCTAATATCGTATCTCCTGATACTTGGATCCAGGGATAACGGCAAACGGATTGTCTCTCGACGCCACCACGCCAAACGCATTGAACCAAACTTTTAAGAAACCCCCCGTACCGGAAACCCCAAACTACATATGATACCGTTCGCCTTCTACGAAATGAAGCCGTTTTCTGAGTGGTCTGCATTGAAAATTGCAGCGCTCCGTCGGGCATCGATGAACAAGTCCTCACACTCTCCGACATCAGCGACGTCAATCTGATTGCGACCGCTAACTCGTGCAAGAATACTGGACGGAGTCAGGAGTTGTAAGGCATACCGCAGACTAGTGCGTGAACCGTGATCTGCAACCTTGTCTAACGCAGCTTCGGTGATGGCAAGCCCTTCCACTGTAACTCGAATCCGGATAATTCTTTTAATCTCATCTGCCTCATAGGCATTGGTTGGAATAATAAGAAGCCGTGCCAAGAGGTCAGGAGGTATTCCATGTGCAGATATCAGATCTTCAGTACCCCGAATTGTACACATGCCACGATTGGATGCGAGGATTACGATAGGGGATATGCTTGACTCAAGAGCACGATTCAGATATGTGAAGCACTCGATATCTAGCATATGGACCTAAAATTTGGTTAGATTTTTTGAAACAGTGAACATCAACGTTTCAACATACCTCATCGATAAAGAGTACACCTGGAACAAGCTCCGCAACACCTTGGTCAATATACTTGTTGACTACCTTGTTGATTTCTGTCCGTAATTTCTCTGTAATTTCAGTCATCTTGGGTTTCATCAATTGTCCCATCATGCTCATGATATCTTGCCCTCCTTGTGGCCGTGCATTCGCCATGTCGAGATCATGCAAAGTGACATCCTGAACTATTTCCTTCTTCTTGTGCACATCGCCCTTTGGTATTGGTACATATTCCTCGGCTTCCAAATCGAATTCAGTGGCATATGCATCTGATCGTCCGACACGTTTGCAAGCACCCGTATTTGCCTCAATGTAGATAACATCTCCGACAGTGACTCTCTCCTTCTGTATTGCTTCATATATACTTGGATCCAGACGCAGCTTCTTCTGTCCCTTTGCACTCTTGAGTCCAATCAGTAGTGTACTGATCGTCTTTCCGTAGCTTCCCAGGGGATTTTCTGCCTCCTCTGGTGTCAATTCTGTGACTTCGCCCTCATACACCTCCTTTGTTTCCCGAACCTTGAGCCCAATTGCTCTTCGAAAGTTTTCCATCAACGCTTCAGTCTTCTTAACTTCTGTAGAGTAAAGCTCGCTACCAACGATAGGACAGAACGGTACTTTTGTTCCAAGCTCCTGACTAATCGCAAGAGCAAGTGCTGTCTTTCCCGTTCCTGGTCCACCTGCAAGCAGGATTGCTCTCCCTGCCATCTTCTGCGCCCGAATCAAATCAACAACAACACCACATGCCTATTGAGACAAAAGTTAGTGACTGTATATAACATCGATGACAATGGTAGCACCAACCTCTCGAGCTGCCGCCTGGCCTACGAAGCCAGCAGCTTGTTTTTCGGCAGTTCCATCGGGTCGTAAACCAAGTCCTTTGATATGAGTATGTGCAGATGTTCGATTGTCGCGGGTATTTCCCTTGACCTCGCTGAGTTGTACCATGGCTTTAGAGGTTCAGAAAAGGTGAGTGGGACCTAGATGTGTTCGATCTTCTAGGGGGGTTTCTAGAAATGTGAGCTGGAAGAATGCTGAGAAATTGTACGCTGAGAGGTAACAGAGTATAGATTACAAAAAATCCGCGCTCAATTGTACACCTCCGAATTGCGCCTCGTTATTTTATGTTTGCCTGAATTTAGAGGCCGACATAGCACTAGTTACAAGGGCTGATTAGAGAGGAAGCTGGTTGATAGTGGCACCCTCCTCGCCCTTTTATAAAACTTACTTTTGACTCCAAATAATATACTAATCCTGCTTAAGTACTGTGGTATATATTGTGGATTTGGCTCTTTCAAAGTCCCAAAGCCCCCAAGAAGTAAACGCACTACGTGTAGAGAATTACAGGGATGTTGTTAGGACATACCACTAATAGGCACATTTTTTTCACCTTGGAACTGTATACATGCAAGAAATTGGAACGTCGAATAGAAACTTATTGGGTTAGATAGATATTACGATAGGGGATAATAAAATTCGTCACATTTCAATTTCTATAGCACAGGCTATAATCACGACAATGGAGGTTCCAGTACCTAGTTATTATTTAAACACTATCGTACAGTTGTCCCTTCACCCATCCATTTTGTCCAAGACCAACCAGGTCATTCCGGCTTCATAATCTGTCTTGGTAAGTGCAAGGAAGGAGCATCAACAAGTATCAAAAATGGCATATTTAAAACTCCGTGATGTATCGTAGGAGCTGCTCATTCTCGCGCATTGAGGCACATTTTGTTTTAAAAAATTCATGATCGGAGTGAATCAGAGCGTCAGGCACTTCAGAATCATGCATATGCAAACCCTTAGGAGTTAATCGACGATGCAGAGATCAAGATCATGTCAAAAAGTGTTCAAACCAGCATATCAGTCAAATACGTCAGATGTCGACAGTTTCAGCATACTCCGTATCGATGTATCAATTGTACCAACAGCATAGAATCTTTAGACGACCGATTTCGTGCTGCAAAAACCTGTAAGAAAGGAGACCAAGAAAAATCGGTATCAGTGCAAGCAGATATGTTATATCGAATGAACTTCGAAATCATAGTCTCAAGGGCAATTGACGACGGAATATGCGAATCATGCATGGAATCATCATAGGGTCAAGAAATCAATGGCGGCATCCAGGGTCCAGTCGAGTGTCACTTATGAGGTTCCAGGAGGTCCTTCACTTGGTGCCTGTCCGCCAGCTTGTTGTTGTGCAGCCATTGCGTACCACAGCGCTACATATGCTTCATACCCACCGTCTAAAAATGTGTCAGTATATCTCAAGATTTGAGCTGGTGATAACTTACATGCTGCATAAGGGTCAGCCTGTCCAGCTTGAGGGGCATTTTGAGCCTGTGATTGCGACTGTGAATAAGCTGGTTGAGAATATGATCGATCACCACTATAATCATTTTGGCCACCACGATTGCGACCGCCGTCACCCCCTCCACGACCTGATGCCGCATTCTTCTGTTGCTGTGATACGTTAGTTGATACTGATCATTTATGGTGGGGTTAGGCCTACTACTGCTTCAACTTTGTCCTCGATGGCACGCCTGGCGGCAGCGATCGCTTCTCGAGAGCCAACAAGTCCAATCTCTCGATCCTTATCAGGGCCGCCAGTTGCTGGTGATACGTTGATTTTACATCCTGTGGTGCTTTGCATATCCTTGATCGTCTCCCCGCCTTTCCCAATAATCATACCAACCGCGTCAGAAGGAACGAAAATCGAGTCACTGATTTTATCCGGGCCACCAGCAGCTCCTCCACCATACGTTCCATGGTTGTTGTCTCTGGCAGGTTCTCTACGGGGTGGTGCGGCATCTTTGCCGCCTGTAGTTTTGCTGTCACTCTCAACAATCTCCATGATCAAATCCTTTGCCCGCGCAGCCGCTTCTCTTGAACCGATCAAATTGACAGGTCTGAGTCCATTGACACTCTTCGCCTCCCCAACAATGTTTACGTGGCAGCCACTTCGTTCCTGTAGATCTCTGATAGTTTCTCCGCCACGTCCAATGATGAGGCCCACAGTCCGGTCTGGAACCATAATTTGCATGCTGTCTTCACCATCTCTAAGTGCTGGTTGATGAGAAGAAGCACGAGCTGGCGGTGCTGCATCTCTGGCGTTCCGATCTGACGCAGTTGTTCTGGCCGCTGCAGACATGCCACTTTCATCGATGATACGATTCAGCTCCGCCTTACAAGCAGCTCGTTGCGACCGATTTCCAGTAATCGTGCACTGTCTTACAGGACCACTTTGTTCCGGACCCGAGTTGAACTGTACTCTGCAGCCACTTTCAGACTCAATACGTCGAAGGTTCTCGCCTTGTCTACCAATAATCAAACCCACTAGATTCGACTCGATGTTAATGGTTTCGACACCCTCATCCACTTCTCGATTTGGTGATCGTTCGCGGGCGTATCCACCTCTGTTGTTATTATTAGAAGAGGGTGAGAACGTTCCGCCTGAACTTCTACCTCTTACGCCGGGTGAGAATGAACGTTCGCGATAGTTTTGCCCAGCTGGAGCACGATCACCTCTGCGCTCATCTCGATAAGGATTGAAATTGTCTCGGAAAGCTTCGCGACGAGCGGGAGGGGAACGGGATCGGGATCTGGTCTGGTACGGTCGAGCAACGGGCTGTGCACCATATGCGACACCTTTTTCAGCAGCAATCGCCTTAGCCTTAGCAATCGCATCAGCCAGACTGACAGTGCCCGAACTGCTGGGCTTGATACTGCTTAGATCTACACTACCAGAGGTCGTAGGTTGTGGTAAATAACCGGTAGAGGATCCATACTGGCTCTGCAGTTGGGGAGGGGGTTGCTGATAGCCATGTGGTTGATTTTGGTTGGACGTTGATTGGGGACGTTGTGCAGCTATTACTGAGTTAGTATGGTGAGTGAAAGGCCTTTGTGAGGTGCAGAATACCTAAAGCAGCCAAGATGGCGCTGATATTGGGTTGTTGTTCTGCCATGGTGCAATTGTACCCAGAGGTCTTGAGAATGATGCAAATGTTGGTGCAAAGAATGAGGGTGCTCAGTCAAAGGCAAAATCGTGCAATAAGGGCAGGAGGTTGAGGTTTGGTGGCTTCAGGATATGACTTTGAATACCAGGTGTCAAAGAAGATGGCAGTAGAGTGAAAGAAAATAATAAAACTGATAACTTCTGTATTGAACTAAGGTTGCAATTCGGCACCTGGGTTTTCATTTGCTAGCAAGGGGCCAATTAAGTGGATACTCGCGCAAACCCCTGTTTGGCGAGCCTTGTCGCAATGGGTAACCATCCCGAGATATTCAACGACACATGCAATTTGAATTGTAACAGCTTGGATAAGTAGCCCATACGCAAGAGTTTTTGCACTGCTAGGTTAACTATCAAAGAACTTTTAAAATACTACAACCTGCGATTAATCATCTCATGACTTAATATACAATATCAACATAATCAACTCATACTTAAAGCAAGAATTGCCTATGGAAAAGCATTCTCAAATACAAAACAGAACCAAGATGCCAATAACCCAAAATTATTAGGTAAGTTGACCCTCCGCAACTGCAAGACCAAATCGAGAGTTACTTTAGATTACAATTGTCCTCTGACGACTATACAAAGAGTCTCTGCTGTCACTAACGCTACCTGCACAACAAATTTAAAATAACAGTCCTGACTAAACAAACAGTATCATAGAGCACTACTATATTTATTCTGTATCTCTAATCATGCAAAACATATTTACCTGACCCCATACTCCACAACGATCATTCTTTCCTTCCTAAACTTGACAATGACGTACTGTTGATGGTACCAATTTTCACCAAATACCACAGAATATTTCACTTTCAATATGCATTGTTCTCTGTATTGTGTAATTCTTAAATCTTTCCAAATGGAGCAAGCTACAATTCTCATTGAAGCTTATATACTGTTCATTCAAATTTAAGCAATAGCTCCCAGGATCCAGGTGCTGAGTTTCGAATACATTGGTCTGGTTCTGGTAGACTTCTTTAATTAACCACTGGTTTCGCATTTCTTGTTTTTTCTCAGCTGGCTGTCATAGAAGATGCAACAAGAGCCGTTTTGATATAAAGCTCAAGTACTCTGAAACTCTGCTATACATAGGGTCTTCAGGAAATTGTGGGTTACTCAGCGTAGTCGCGACAAACAAACGCGAGTTTACACATTATCTAACCCAAGGCATGATACCAACAACAAATCAAATTTTAGGACAAGACAAGAAGATGATTGTCACAATTGTGGATATTCATATCCAGTCTCAGGTAGAGAATAAAGTGAATGTGCTTTCTGAGATTTTGTACTTGACCAAACTTACTCTTTGCCTCTGTCTTCAGTTCTGTCATCGGTTCACCTTCATAATCTGATCCCGTGCATGTTCTTGGTGACTAGTAACTATCGCGATCTGGGTGGGCCATTCATTGCCAAAATTTGGAGGTATTTGCCACCAATATCTAGATATATATCTCAAACATAATACTGTCAACAAGGACTTGATTATCAAGACTTGGTTTTAGGGTAAAGCGTCACAAGGGAGGTAAATTAGATGAGTAGAACGGAGTTACGTAGCGCCGAGGCCAGTCAGTAAGCATTAGAACCGCTTTCGCGTGAGGTCTTTACGCCTAATTCCAACACGCATATATTTTGACTTATACCTTGATCATCAGAAACTATACAAAAAAGAAACCACTTCTCAAGACTCTTGGGGTCATACTGAGAGCTTGTCAGCGTCTTTTCAAGAAAGTTCTGACACGGATAAACTGACGCAAAGTGAGAACGGCGAAAATAGCGGTACTTCTAAAGACGAGGGCTTGGATCTCATCGCCTTACACGACGATTCAATCCGACTTTTTGATCTGGGGTCATCTGCAGGTATTCCCAGTACTCAGAACAAGCATTTGAAACTACCTGTACCCAGCCAGATCATTGTTTTGTTACACGGCGACGGCTATATAGTCATTTTTAACATTGATGATACTATGAAAATTGAGTACATCAAACTGACGAGACCAATCTCGCCAGCCAATATCTTTCAAAAGGTCATGATTCAGCTAGGTATATCAGGTTTTGGGGAGCCTCCCAGTAAGTTGCACGTTCATCTATGCCCTCTATCCTGACTGCACAGCTTTAGTCCATTGATTATCAAGCCATACTTGTGGAAATGGAAATATTTTGAGCAAGAAGACCTAACCTTACGCAGTTGAAAGCTTACAGTCTCCTCAAAATCTTCACGGATGGTTAGCAGACACTGGTTTGAAAAGAAAAGAGCTACTTGCTACCACAAATTCTTCAATAGATATCACATTCTCGTTGGCAAGTCTTCGTGGATTCGATGCTTTATACTGATACTGATGAGATGTAAGGGATTCAATAATAGGATCTGGTCTCGATCACTTCGACTCCGAGGTTTCCCACCAAGATACGAACGATATGAGTTGAAGGCCGACAAAAGAAAGTTCCTAGAGTTCACTAATCCTGGAACACATAACGATATCGTCAAAGGGGCATGGCTCGAGCTTGGAGGTAAGATCTACTTGGAATAATTTAGTCTGATCCCTGCTAACACAGTAGAAGAATTTGAAGAAATAAACTGGAAAGCTGAGCCTTCACAGGAGTTCAAAAATATTGCGCTCGCATTTTTCAATGGAGAGGAAGTCTTCGATGACGGCCGGTATGAATCTGAATATTGGAGACTTGGCCAATCAACCGCAAATCAGATAAATCCGCTAGAGATTGAACTTGAGCTGCTGACATCTAACGACGAAAACTTATTCTCATCTAGCAGTTCTTGTTCCGGTGAGCAATTATTTGGAGGCTATGAGACTAATTCGCGTGTTGATATACTCATTTCTCGGTCCTCAACTTGGGGTGTTGTCCTCAAAGAATTACAAACAGCTCTCAACGATAGGGGGGACCTTGCACTCTTCTTAGTCGATGTTATATTAAATAACAGGTTGGAGACTGCAATGAACCCAAAGATAAACCCTAACCGGAAATATAATGGGATGGTGATTTCAAATTTGAAGGACTTGTTCAAGGCTGTATCAGATAGCTTAGACAAGGTTGAAGAAGTTGAGGTATCTAGCTTGCCTGGGTTTGATCAGCTGGTAAGTGCTGCCAGCAATTGCAATATTGCTTATAGTGTAATTGGGTTTCATTTATCTCATCTATTATCAATACCACTAACTTAACTTTTGTTTTTATAGGTAGGTATTACCGATTTTAACACTAGTATAAGTGAAGGTAACCTGAAAATACCTCGGGAAAAGCCGCTGAAGAAGAAAAAGAAGAACTCTAGGAAAAACAGAGGACGTATAAGTAATCAAGCCAGCCGAGGATTTGAGAAGGGAATTACGGTGTCTGATGTGCCTGTAAGTATATCTTAGTTAAGATAACCTCCAGCCTGCCGATAGAAGACCCAGAGCTAATTTGATGATATCAAGGACAACAAAACAACTCCAAATATGACATCTCCGATCAGACTACAAGATAAACTACTGAACCCATCTGAGTTTGTCGCAGTTAATGAGTCTGAGCTTGAAGGAGATTGGAAGATAGTCAAAAAGAATAAAAAGCTACACCACAATATGAGTGATAATGTGGGAAGTATACCAACTTTGCCACTATCTCGTTCCCCAGCTGGCACTATAGCTCCAAATTTATCAAGACCATGCCGTTCCCTTCCAGGAGGACTTAAAGTTCGTTGCTCGCCTGCTGCTCCGCCAGTACCACTCATCCGTTCCTCCGGAAGACTTGCTGTTCCCAGATTGAATCGTGGTCAACATGACTCACAAGTTCAGATTGCTCGAACTCTTGTGCTAAAGTCCAAAAACCATCAGCAAGCTCCGCCTAAAAATCTAGAGGCAGTAGTACCAGCTACAATGAAGGTTGAGATGAACCAATATGATTACCTTTCCATGCCTTTGAGAACATTTAGTCCGGCTACAGCCAATCAGTCAGGGATTGAGCATATGAAACATACAAAAGGGTCTGCTACACAGTCTTGCAGTCCTCCTGGGAAGGTCGAAACTGGAACTGTTAAGGCTCATACTAGACTTAGAATACTTGATCTAGAGCCTATGAACAAGTCAATGAAGCCTAGCACCGAAGGAAAATTTAATATTGGGTAAGCAGCTGAAGTGTCCCGTATCTTGAAACTGATGTGCTATAATACTCTATTGCTGACTATACATCTTATATAGGACTTTGGTGCAGGAAGATGCATCTCGAAGGAGGCCGGCTGCTACTTCAAATATTGATTATTCGACCAGCCCAAGTAAGATGTCTCTAGCTATTGCGGTTGCGGAAAACACAATTCTAGAAAAATTCACTACTTCGCCTCCTAATAGTACCTCAGGACGACTTTCGAAGCAATTAACGAAGACCCGCGCTGGTAGTCTACCTCTAGCTGATCCATACCAGTTCATGCGTAGTTCTATCAGATTGTCCAGATCGGACACCGATCTCTCTACAGCAATTGGCGTCAAAGCCAATGCTACAGAGGACAATTACATTCAAGATGCCCAAGCAGAATCGATGGAAGCTGTTGTCCCTGTTGCCACTACCAATACAGGAGTTGATGGAGCAGATCCATTCGTGTATCAATCTCTGGCTGCTTTAAACGAAGGCTATAAGGCAACGAACGAACAAACGGAAGGAAAAGACAAAAGAATTTTACTTTCTACGCTGGCAATTTCAGAACATCAAACTCTCGCTAACGGGAACAACAATATGAATATATACCCAAACTCGATGGATAGCAAAGTCAATGTAGAACAACCCCATGAGCAGTATTTCAGAGAACAGTTCTGTCGGAATGGGGAAACATTCCCGCCTACATCAGCGCATACTTCATGGCTTAACAGCCCAAGTAAGCTGAACAAGAATACTAGGCAAGTACTCGAATAGACATATAATCTCTACACTTCATGCTTATGAACATCAACTAACACCTAGTACCTATAGTCAGCAGCTAAATCCGCAGCAGATTGTCCAAGACTCATCTACGAATTCGAATCTTCATGGGCACCTTACACTAGTTGACGATGCATCAATGGATTTAAATACTGAATTTATCTCTACTAGATACAATGGTTTGCAGCTACATTCAGTATTCACGAATTCTTTTAATCCTTTAACAGCCGCAACATCTCAAAGCTATCGAAGCCAACGGGTACCTCTGAATGGCTCTTGTTCTTATTGCAGTATTAAGATAGCCGCTCGTCCAGAAAAACCTTTTTGGTTGTGCCCAGGTTGTGGCCCAAAGTCGCCTGTTTGCTATTGCTCAAGAGAGTGTCTATTATCCCATGCGTTTGATCATTCTACAGTATGTAACATTTCATCCTTCTCAACTCCTCGCGGCTAATATTTTGTGAATAGGCATGTGAGCAGTCCTTTAAAGAAGACACCATCGGCATGATTCCACCGAACCTCTTCAAATTTGAGCCGCGTCCCATTACTCCTTTCGACAATAGAAAGATGCCACCCCACATGTTCCGACAGAATATTTTTTCTATCTATTGCCGCCAATCGAGAGTTTTCCCTCCACTCCTCGCCGCTTGGAGCAAACACTCGCATCTTCAAGTTTCCAGTCAAGATATCTGGATGGATTCACAGAAGTGTACTGGTGATTATTGTGTCTTCAGTAGTGATTGCTCTTCTCAACCTACTTTCCGTGCTGAAGTTATCTTCACGTAAGTGTCTACCGATTGCAAATGTTAGAAACTAATAGCTAAGGAAATGTGACAGCTTGAGCCCTCGACTCAAGGAGCGAAAGAATGCACTTAATCGCGCTCTTAATGCTTCCTTTTACATCCTCAACGACCAGGTTCTGGAATTCCTCTATCGCCTCATTCACGAAGCAATCTACGATTCTAATCACTATGAAGTGTCCTCGCACTACAGCCAACACAACATCCCAGTTTTTCAGGCGCATGTATTCAAGGAGTTTCGTTACCAGTTTGAGATGGAATTCGGTTTTGACACCCAGAAACAGAACGCTGCTTTAACCCGAGAATTCAACTTCGACGAGGAATGGCCAGGTATGTCGAAAATAATTGGAGGTTTGGAGTGTGGCAACCCCATCTTGTTGCATTGGCATACTCTATATGGCGCGCTATATGGATGAGAGTCAAGATCTTGAGGACTTCTTGAAATGTTTCTTGTAGGATTAGTATAAACCGGTCTTCTGATGTCTATAAAGGCCCTTAGGTGAGCACTGTTTAGCTGTTGCAACCGAGGTACTCGTCAGGCACCGGATACCAGAATTCGAGTGTCTCAAGACATTAGACAGTTGCATTTTAATAGGAAAGCTACTTCATGCAATTACGCATACAGGTAGAAAGGGCCAATTTTTTCGTCACTACAAGAGGAGTTTTTTTTGTGGCAGGGTCTTTGATTCAGCATAGCTGCAGATTGTTACATCCTGCCAAAAGCATGTTATATATCAATTCATCTCTTCTCTTCTACTTTAGCCCAATGTTAACGCGTAGACTATGATAATTCTTTCTTATTGCAATAAACCACCAATTAGTTCTAGCGAAGACCGTAGTGCAGCTAATCAAAAGCTCGTGTTCAACTACTGGCACTATTTCGCTCAATTGTGCGTGCTTTTATCTCCCGTTCTATTGAGTGCTTAGCCCCGCTTTCCTTGTTGAATATTCTCAAGATTTGGGCGATCATCATTGGAAATGGAAGGACGTCCAATGGCAGATGCACGAGATGCCGTACGGCTGCGGATGAGGGTGACGGCACGCTTGCGAATCTCTCGGTTGGTTTCCTTAACGCTTGTGGAGCGGGTGCGAGCTTGGTGGAGATCTTCTGGTGACTCTTGGGTTTTAAATGTTTGAATTGCTAGAATGCTTAGTTAGCATTGGTAGAGCTTATGGATGAAAGTGGGTTGGGAATATTGGGGGCTCTCTGTTCTCGCCAGCTGAGTGGAATACTGGATGGAACATACTTGTGGCAAGGTCCGGGAAAGCAATGACCTTATCAATAACCCCGATCTCCGTGAGCGACTTTGACTTGATGGAGATTTTATGGCTAAGAACAATTGGAACAGAAACTCCAAACGAGGGAAACTGACTTAGTTAGCAAGTGTATATTTAGAGTTGACGCGTGCCAAGGGTAGTGCCTTCTCTGTGGTTTGGTCCTCCTTGTCTATCTCCTTAATATCATCGCTGGATGCGGATCGCTCTTTGCATTATTAGCTAAGGTAGCTAGCTTGTAAGCCTGATATCACGTACTATCTTGGATTAAAAACATTGTCGTTATGCAAGAGAGTGTTCTTTGGTTGTGTGTGTGCTTGGGAGAAGTTGAAGAACTGAGGACAGGAAAACACCAGCAGTGCTCTGGTATATTTTCAAAGTCTACACTGCAACTTGTATTCGGAGAACTAAGCAATTGAGACTCCAGCGTATATAGTTGCGTGGATATCTAGCGCGCATGTGTGATGTGAGCTAGTAGTATGGCATTGTTCTTAGAAAGAACATAGGCGTCTTGAGATTTCATATTGCTAAGGGAAAGACATAATTTTAAGTTCACTGATAGCTGAATGTATATTAAGGTTGCGAGTTAGATCACTTTGGTTCATATTGCTCCATATTCATTCATATAAGGAAAGAACATCACGGAAAATGAGTTTGTGCCTACTGTGGGATATCCAAGTATTGTTGTGATGCAGCACACGATTGCGAAAATCACTTTTGAAGAGTAATTACTCAGAAGTTAGTCTGTTGCAGTGTTCCAATAATCTTTGTGAAGCTGAATTTTTATCAGCAAATTCTCAAATGATCACGAATCGATATCCTCCTCTACCTACAATTCATTAAGAATTTTATTATTCCCCTATTTTCTCATGTTTTCCCAGTAGTGGCTTTGACATCAACAACCTTCTATGTGAGTTATCAGACTCTCTGTTTACTGCATGCAAGGACTTTCTGCGGTGGTGATTTTCACAATGAATCGTGATTTGTTGACAAGGCCATCAATGTCAACAAAGCCGACCCCCCCCCCCTACAGCCGAGAGTGAATAGGGGTTTACAGTAAACGACATGGCCAAGTGGTGTGGCTGACCCGCTTAGGGCCGGAGCACGGAGCAAGCACTCGATGGCCAAAATTTTTTGAAGATGAAAACCATCCTATCTAGCATCAAGAACGCAACATCATTCATACAGCCATGATTCAAAGAACGTTATTCCGGCAATCCAAGTCATTGGCATCGTGCCTCCGCGCCTCTCCGCAACAATCACTCTCCCGCTCACAATTTCATTCTGCCACTCGAATCGCCTCTTCGTCATTGCGACCCATCTCAGCATCAAGATGGTATTCTACTGAACCGGAGAAGAAGAACGCAGAGGAGAACAAGGGAGAGACGAAAGATGCTGATGCCCCTGCGGCGGATCTGGCGAAGAAGGAGCTAGAAGCAAAGGATAAAGAGATCATTGAGCTGAAGGTTTGTTGCCCAACTCTTATCACCTACAGACCAGTTCCTAATAGATGCATTAGGATAAATATCTTCGACAAGTCGCCGAATTCCGAAATCTGCAGGAGCGGACTAAACGTGACATGCAAACTGCTAGAGACTTTGCCATCCAAAAATTCGCCAAGGATTTAGTGGACAGCGTTGACAATCTCGATCGGGCATTGTCTATGGTACCAGATGAAAAGTTGAATGTGAAGGAGGCCAACGAGCATCAGAAGGATTTGATATCGCTACATGAAGGTCTGAAGATGACGGAGAACATCTTGATGTCAACATTGAAGAAGCATGGCCTAGAACGGTTCGATCCAGCGGTTGAAGGCGAGAAGTTCAACCCAAATGAACACGAGGCAACATTTATGACACCAATGGCGGGCAAGGAAGACAATACGGTCATAATGACACAACAGAAAGGTTTCAAGCTCAATGGAAGGATATTAAGGGCGGCAAAGGTTGGCGTTGTTAAGAACTCATAAATCAGTGGAGTGATTCTATGACGATGTAATCATGTATACTACGGTTTGAGAGCGGGTTTCAAGAGAGGCGTTGGATGTTTTGTAGGTATATAACTGCTCCTCTCATTGGTGGGTACGCATAGGATGGTATTGTATAAGATGATATGCCAGAAAATACATCATAGTAGTATGTCCAAAAAGAATTAATTGTACAATATCAATATCGTGCAGATTGCCTTCGAACACCCTATTTACTGACTACTACTCATGTGTGCACCCTATGAAGTTCCACTTTAACCTAAACTTACAAGAGTGAGGATCGAAATAGTTTCGTGAACATATAGTAGTATTGTTGCCTCGACCTTAACTTGATCACAGACGACAAGACTAGGCACATTCCTAGGTTAGAGTATAAGATGAGAGTAAAGGGTGGTCTCTAATAAGAAACACATGCTTGAAGTTTAAATCTATGAAATGATAAGATAAACATCTAACAGTGTAATTCTCGACAATTATTAAATAGAACTTCAACGTATAGCCAAATGACAGCTAAATAGTCCATTGACTTACAGAAGTCTACACTAATGCAGTATCGTAAAGGCTAAATGCCGAGCAAAAACCAACAACACATTAAGGAGCCAGTATGTGAGAATATGAGGGAGCTCAGATGACCAGCAGACATGGCAATAAGGTAAGCTGTTGTTGTCATGCTGAGCTTTATCCTTCTTCAAATTGGTCTCTCAGGATCTATAGATGCTGGGATGAGCCTGTTCACATCTCGATTAGAGAAACCAAGTAAAAGTTTCAGCTCTTCATGCATCTGCATCAACTGATAGATGCTTTCCGTGATGGGGTTGATTTTGGCTTCCAATGCCTCGCTCTCCAATTCAGTCTTCTTAATATTGACAAGCTCTCGCTTTTCTCGTTCCTCAAAGTATACTGCATGAATTCCAGGTCTTTGTGCCGAGTTGTGTCTATCGAGAGACATAATAGGTTGAAGAATGTAGGGATGATTTGGTTTTCTCCCAAACTCTAAAGACCAAACACTGGCCGGAATTGAAGGAAGGTCCACTTCTGGTGCACCAGTGCGATCAACGAGCTCTTTCTTCATAAACCAAACTTTTCGATGAATCTCAAAAAGCTCAAGTTCAAGCTCAACATTAGTTGATCTCAGCTGCGACATCTTTTTGAGAACGTCTCGG